>Ga0310691_10001090_pt1 | contig 43851 bp, 36 predicted proteins | sample 176DNAGHGlowgp2_FD_203887 | JGI IMG/M metagenome (GOLD analysis project Ga0310691, IMG submission 203887) | Sheep rumen microbial communities from Palmerston North, Manawatu-Wanganui, New Zealand - 1766 DNA GHGlow gp2 (v2) (version 2) | ecosystem: Host-associated > Mammals > Digestive system >... | reverse complement strand
CGGCAGGAGATAGAGGACATTACTCTGTCTGTTGTTATTCTGCAGTAAAGCAAATGTCTTTTATCTACCTCTATCTTCTTCTAACTCCCTCTATCTACAAAGCAAACGGAACTTCCGAAACTTAAATAAATAGTATTCACTAATTATTATAGAGAAATAGAAACAGATAGAGATGTTGTTCAATTCCATTGCTTTCCTGTTGTTTTTCCCGACAGTATGTGTCCTCTATTACTGCATTCCGCCCTCGCAGGTAAAGACACGGAATTTGCTACTGCTCGCGGCCAGCTACTACTTCTATATGAACTGGGAGCCGGCATACGCCCTATTGTTGTTCACAAGTACTGTCATCACCTTTCTTGCCGCTCTCGGCATTGGGTACTTTGAAGGAAGAAGGAAGAAAAAGTTATGTCTGATTGCCAGCCTAGTGCTGAACCTTGCAATTCTATTCCTCTTCAAGTACTACAATTTCCTCGCCTCTAGCATAGAACAGGTATTACGGGTCAATGGTCTGGGGATTGACATGCCAGAATTTGGATTACTGTTGCCCGTGGGCATTTCGTTCTATACCTTTCAGGCGCTGGGCTATTCCATTGATGTTTACAGAGGCGCAACAAGGGTAGAGCGCGATTTCCCCACATACGCATTGTTCGTTTCGTTCTTCCCGCAGCTGGTGGCCGGTCCTATTGAACGTTCCAACAATCTTCTGCCGCAGTTCAAACAACAGCATCGTTTTGACTACGATGCCGTGATGGCTGGAACGAGACTGATGGTATGGGGCTATTTCATGAAGCTTGTGCTGGCTGACCGTTGCGGGTTGTATGTCGACAATATCTTTAATAATCTGGACAAACACAATGGCGGTTCCTATTTGGTAGCCTCGCTGTTGTTTCCCCTTCAGATTTATGGTGACTTTGCCGGCTATTCGCTCATTGCCATTGGCGTGGCACGAATACTTGGCTTTCAGTTGATGGAGAACTTCCGTCGTCCATACTTTGCCTGTACCGTTGGTGACTTCTGGCATCGCTGGCACATTTCGCTGTCCACATGGTTCAGGGATTACGTCTATATCCCTCTTGGCGGCAATCGCGTTGGGCATCTGCACAACTATCTTAATTTGTTTGTCACATTTGTCGTGAGCGGCATCTGGCATGGTGCTAATTGGACGTTTCTCTGCTGGGGCGCACTGCACGGATTATTGCTTTGTATTGAAAAGGCTCTCGGTATCAGCAAGCAAAATTATTCGGGTGCGAAGAAACTCTGTCATTGGGCAGTAACATTTGTTTTGGTTTGTTTTGCATGGATTCTGTTTCGGGCAGACAGTCTTTCGGATGCTGCGACTGTCTTGACAGGTTTTTTCACCAATTTTGGGGTACCCCGACTTGAACTGGCAAACTTCTTTGCCATTGGATTGGCTATAACCATATTATTCGTGAAGGAGTATGCCGATGAGTACCAATGGAAATTGAACATTGCTGAATCGAAATCATGGTTTGTAGGTCATGTATGGCTTGTCACAATGATAGCCTATATCATCTTGTTTGGCGTGCTGGGTGGCGACCAATTTATCTATTTCCAATTCTAAAAGCATCATGATACAATGAAAAAATTAGTGACAAGTTGCTTTTTTGTTCTCGCGGTTTTGTTTGCTGTCGACCGTCTCGGCGGAATGACCATGTGGTGGGTCAATCAGCACACCCATGATGTGACAGGACCGAAAATCCGGTATCTGGTAAATGATGTCGCTGAAGATGTCTTGATGATGGGTACGTCACGCTGCAATCTGCACTATGTCCCCTCTATTATCAGTGATACGCTTGGACTTAGCGTGTACAACGGTGGCATCGATGCTTCCGATAATATCTATGCCCATTACCTTATGCTTCGTCATGTATTGTCGAAGCATAAACCTAAAGTGATATGTCTTGAATTAAGGACAAATGATTATGCTGTGTCGACCGCCCCATTCAGAACTGTATCGTTCTTTGCTCCATATTTCGGTATAAACGAGGGAGCTGACTCTGTATTTCGCTTGGCGGGTACATACTGGAGATACAAGATATCGCATCTATACAGATATAATGCAAAAGCCGTTTCAAATATAGCAGGACTTTTTATAGACAGACAACAGGAGAACGATCATGGTTATATCCCACTTCCACAGCCGGCATATTATCCTGATTCTCTGGTAAAGGAAGAAACACCAACAGAAGTGGACAGCATGAAAATAGAATATGTGCAGCGATTCATCTGTCTATGCCATGCAAACGGCATCAAGTTGGTATTCGTGGTATCACCGATGTTTACCGAAGTTGATACTGGTCATTATGATGTATTGAAAGCCATCGCAAAGAACAATCATGTTCCGTTCCTTGACTATCACACCCAAGGTCTGTATCATGACCATCCAGAATATTTCAAAGACCAGGAGCATTTATGGGACAAGGGCGCGAGGCTCTTTTCTTCTGTTTTCGCTTGTGATCTTAAGAGAACAATCGGGTCACCGTGATGGCCAATAGTAAAGGGTTATCTATGAATCGTCCATCAATAAAAAGTTATGCAAATAGAGTCTGTAAAAAATCACGGGGACAGGTTTTTGATTCCTTGGGTATCACGGGGACAGGTTTTTGGCGTAGAACTTGTTCTGCCAAAAACCTGTCCCCGTGATGGCTTTATGAGGAACCATTTAACGTTTATATAACATGTAAAAATTAGTAAATGATGAAAAATTCTTTATACATATTGTTTTGTATGATTTCAATGTATGCTTGTTCCGATAAAGAATACATGCAGAGGTTTGCTGATATAAAATACACAGGAGAAACAAATCCAATACAAGGCATTCAAACAAATGGCTTCTATGTAGAAGCTGATAAGGATAGTGATAATTCTGTATTTATCTTTTATAATGATGGAACTTTTGTAAGGACTTTTTTAAGATACAAATTAAATTCGTTAATGACAACTAAACCTGTAAATCTTAATAAAGCCGTTCAGAAATGGGGACGAAAATCACGACATTGGGGACAATCATATGGACTATATAAGATAGTTAAAGACACTATATACGTGACCCAATACAATCGATATGCCTGGTACTATGATATCGCAAAATATAAGTATAAGATAATTGATACCGAGAATATTCTATTGTGTTTTTGTGAAATTCCAAGTTTAAAACAAAGAGAGCGTTATTTGTTTGAAAACTTAAATGAAAAATTTACATTTGTGCCAGCAGATTCTATACCAAGCCCAGATAATGGTTTTTTGAAAAAGGAAAAATGGTATTGGGAGAACAAATCTGATTGGATAAACTATAGGCGAAAGAAGCATGGGGACTCTAATTTTGCGCTCTGACGGACTATCACGGGGACAGGTTTTTGGCGTAGAACTTGTTCTGCCAAAAACCTGTCCCCGTGATGGCCGTGTACACAGAAATATATCGGGGTTCTATTCGTCAAAACCAGAAAAATTTGGAGGATTTACTATCAGGGAATGGCTTAACGATAAAAGTTTTGAATACCAATATGAATTTGGATTAAATGTGTTAAAACAATTTGGTTATTAAGCAAATTCCACAAAAAATATTACTTTTGCAAAACGATTCAGATAGATAAGAACATGAAGAAGATTCAAAGTGTAGAGGAAGCAGTCCAACTTTTTGAGGAGAGTTCTATCATTCAGTCTCATGCTCAAGATGTTGGTGATTCAAAGACTTACAACAAGCATTATCCAAGAAAGATGGGTTGCATTATGTATTTGCATGAACATCAACAGTTAAAGGCTTTATACAAGTTGCTGTCACATGAAAATGCTCATGTAAGGCAATCTGCCGCCTTCGCTTTATTACCTAAATATACGAAAGAATGTGAAAAGGTATTGGCAGAAATTGCCGATGGGAATTATGGAATCGAAAGCTTTGATGCAAAAATGACGCTACAGATGTGGCTTTCAGGGGAACTCGTTATTCCCTATCAGCAGGAATCAAAACGGAACAAGTCCATAAATAAGGAATTACCACTCAGCATTAAAAAGACTAAGAGTATTGAGCAGGCTCATTCAATAACAGAACATACATTTTCAAGCCAGACATCCCCTATAATAGCACGCTTATCAAAGATATTTGAACACGAGCCGACCAATGCCGAGGATATCCGAATCGAGGATGATGGTATCTATGTGAGCTGGCTTCATGATAAGCAAGAGATAGAAATTCGTATGAATACATCCGTAGACCCTTACACGGAGAATGTCGAAAAGGTATATGCTGACCGGGTGAGCCGTCTTAAGGCTTTTGAACCCATCATAAAAATGGATGCTTATAGCCCAAGCAAATTAGGGTTTATGCAAATAAAGATGACCATCCCTGAAGCATCTGCCAAAGATGATTTGCTGAAACAGCTGAAAGAAGCCATATATCAGATACATGGTGAAGAGAAATCGCACAATACCCATGTCTGCTTTAAGGCTGAGTATGAAGGGGAGATGTGCTATTTCGAAAACCTGTGGTGGTACTTCACCCGTGCCGTCATCAAGAAGCGCCGTGGCTATGAGCGTTATGACTTTTCCGATGAATCAAAACTTGACGAGGAAATGTGGGAGATGGAGCTGGGGGCCATTAACGATATTGAGAATTCTGAAAGTTTTGAACTAATCCCCCCTTCTGTCTTCCAAGAAATATGGGACAATACAGCCCGAAAGCATCGGCCTCATCCCGAGTAATCAAGCAAAAGAAACAAAAATAGAAACACGTGACCAGGGGACGGTTCTGTGATCATTTTTTGAGATATTATTTTGTTGTTTAAGGAAATGTCACTATATTTGCACTGTCAATCAATAAAACATCCACACATGCCGCGACAAGAGAGGACAAAAAGTGGGACTGGCATCTATCATGTCATGCTTCGGGGAATCAACCGTCAGGATATCTTCGAGGATGATGAGGATTATCTCCAAATGAAAGCCTGCCTTCAGGGACTTACAGCGCGTTATGATGAGAATGACGTTGCAGTAGAGCCTCTTTGTACCATCTATTCTTATTGTCTGATGAGTAATCATTTACACCTTCTAATACGGGAACAGAAAGAGGGCATTAGCGACTATCACGGGGACAGGTTTTCGGCGTAGAACTTGTTCTGCCAAAAACCTGTCCCCGTGATGGCTATAGATAATAAAATCATAAAAGCAATAAAAAAGACCAAGGGTATTTGGAAGAAAAAAGATAATTTATGTAATTCAAAAAATATTATTTTTGTTGGCAGGACAAGGGTTGTAATGCCTTTTTCGGTGTGGTGATAAAATTAAGACTTTATATTGCTAAATATTCTCCATTTATGCCATTCTGATATTGATAAAACATCGAATTATGTGGAATTATTTGGTAACAAACAATTAATTATAATTTTATATTTTTGAAAATCAAATAACGGAAATATGAGTAGAAAAATAGCCTTTACAGTAACTATAACATTACTATTTGTATTAGTGTCTTGTGTGTTAGATACAGTACCAATAATGTGGATTATTAATCGAACTTGCGACACAATAATAATTGGTCGTGCTTATTATGATAATATTGATAGCATTAAGTATTTAATTACAAATCTTGAGGTTGATACAACTGAGCTTAAACTTAAGATAAAAGAAGACTTAGAAATTAAAAGAGATAACATAATTGTCCCAGATTCTTTCGCAACAGATGATGCACGGATATATTCTGGCCAAAATAGCAAAGGGTATTTCTTTATTTTTAACTACAATTCTATTAAAACTCATTCTTGGGACGAAATCTGCAAGAATCATTTGTACGACACATTGGTCATCACCCAGGAGATGTTGGAACAAGGGAATCGAATAGAATATCATGGGAGGAAAAAATCCCAAGAGAATCACACTTCTTGTGAACATTATTCTTTGAAAGCCTTGGAGTGTTCAGAATAAGTTAGTACATTTGTACAAAACAAAAATCCAAAACCTATGATTATGAACAAGACAATTATCATGTTGGCAGCCGTCATCCACTGGGCAGCTATCTGCTGTGCCTGCTGACGGCTGACGGGTTCGGCGCAGAGTGCCATGCAATTAGAGGCACAGGGCCGACAAAAGGAATAATGCCTTCTTCATATTCGTTAAATGTTTAGGGAAATTGTCTATGCCTGGTCCATGGGGAAGAGGCCAAAGAGTTTCGCGTCAATCATGTCAGTGACCTGCTTGAGGTCTTCGGGGCGCTCGCCAAACTTGCAGTTGTCGCCGTCGACGATGAGCAGCGGACCCTTGTAGGAGGCTATCCAGTCCTCGTAGCGGCGCTCCAGGCCCTGCAGGTAGTCGAGTCGCATGGTCTGCTCGTATTCGCGTCCACGCTTCTGGATTTGTGCCACCAGGGTGGGAATGGACGAACGGATGTAAATCATGAGGTCGGGCAGCTTGACCAGCGACATCATGAGGTCGAAGAGGTCGGAGTAGTTCTGAAAGTCGCGGTCGGACATCATGCCCTGTCCGTGCAGGTTCGGGGCGAAGATGCGTGCGTCCTCGAAGATGGTGCGGTCCTGTATAATGGTGTCCTTCGACTTCGATATTTCGACGACTTCCTTGAAGCGTTTGTTCAGGAAGTATATCTGTAGGTTGAACGACCACCGTGGCATGTCGGCATAGAAGTCGGCCAGGTAGGGGTTGTTGTCTACGGGTTCAAAGCGTGGTGTCCAGCCGTAACGGTGGGCCAGCAACTTGGTCAGCGTGGTCTTGCCGCTGCCTATGTTTCCTGCTACTGCGATGTGCATGGTGGGTGATGGGTGATGGGTGTTAGGTGATGGGTGAAAAGAGGCCGAAGAGTGTCTGGTCGATGCGGTCGATGATTTTCGCCAGGTCGTGCGGGTTGTTCAGGAAGTCGAGCTCGTCCTTCTCGATGGTCATCACACGACCGGGATACTCGTGTTTGATGAAGTGGTCGTAGCGCTCGTTCAGGTTCTGCAGGTACTCCAGTTGTATGGTCTGCTCGTAGTCACGGCCCCGCTTCTGGATATTGCCCACCAGATGAGGCACGGAGGCATGCAAGTAGAGCATCAGGTCGGGCGGCCGGACGACACTCGTCATCTGTTCAAAGAGTTCCATGTACGTCTCGTAGTCGCGGTCGCTGAGGTGTCCCATGGCCTTGTTGTTGGCCATAAACACGTGGACACCCTCGTAGATGGTGCGGTCCTGGATGACGGTGTGGCCGGCATGAGCGATGTCTATGAGGTCGCGGAAGCGCTCCTTAAGGAAATAGACCTCCAGGTTGAAGGCCCAGCGGTGTATGTCTCTGTAGTAATCTTCAAGGTAGGGGTTATGGTCGACGGCCTCGAAGCGTGCCTCCCAGCCGTAGTGGCGGGCCAGCAGCCTGGTCAGCGTCGACTTTCCACTTCCTATGTTTCCTGCCACAGCTATATGCATAACGAGCGACAAAGATACGCAATTCCCCGCACTTTCGCCGGGAAAAAGTGAACTTTGTGCTTCCCGTTATACAATTTTAACAGCCGTTAGGCCGTCAGAAAGCCGCTAATTCGTACCTTTGCATGCTGATGAAAAGACTAAACTTGCTATGGGGCTTGCTGCTGATGGTGCTGCCGATGGTGGCCCAGATGGCCGAGCCGGTTCACTTCCAGTCGCAGTTGAAGACGCTGAACGATACGGAAGCCGAGATTATTTTCAGTGCCACGGTCGATGCCGGCTGGCACGTGTATTCCACAGACATAGGTGCCGACGGTCCCATTTCCGCCACGTTCCACGTGGTGAAGATGGACGGTGCGGAGCCAGTAGGCAAGCTGAAGCCGCGTGGCCATGTGGTGGAGAAGTACGACGACATGTTCGGCATGACGCTGCGTTTCTTCGAGCAGAAGGCCATGTTCGTGCAGAAGATTCGCTTCACGAAGCCCCGCTACGTCATCGACTGCTATCTGGAATATGGTGCGTGCAACGACCAGATGTGTCTGCCGCCCACCACCGTCGACTTCAAGAAGACCGGCGAGGCCAAGATAGCCGATGCGAAGGCCGATGCGACCGGTGCCGACCAGGCGACTGCCGACAAGCAGGCCGCCATGCCGTCGCCTGCCGATACGCTGGGCACGGCGGCACCCACAGCCGCCGCGTCTGCCGCTGACAGTAGCGCCACGGCCTTTGCCGCCGGCGACCTGTGGGCACCTGTCACAGGCGAGCTGCAGGCCATGAGCGACCAGCCGTCGGCCGACTCGTCGCTGTGGTATATCTTCCTGGCCGGACTGTTAGGTGGCTTTCTGGCCCTGCTGACCCCCTGCGTGTGGCCTATCATCCCCATGACAGTATCGTTCTTCCTCAAGCGCAACAAAGAGCGCGGCAAGGCCATCCGCGAGGCCCTCACCTACGGACTGTCCATCGTAGTCATCTACGTGCTGCTGGGCCTGCTGGTCACCATGCTCTTTGGTGCCAACGCGCTGAATGCCCTGTCCACCAACGCGTGGTTCAACATCTTCTTCGCCCTGCTGCTCATCGTCTTTGCCGCCTCGTTCTTCGGGGCCTTCGAGCTGACACTGCCTGCGTCGTGGTCGAACAAGATTGACCAGAAGTCTGAGGCCACCACGGGCCTGCTGAGCATCTTCCTCATGGCCTTCACCTTAGTATTGGTGTCGTTCTCGTGTACGGGCCCCATCATCGGCTTCCTTCTGGTAGCCGTGTCCACCCAGGGCACCATCCTCGGCCCCACCCTCGGCATGCTGGGCTTCAGCATCGGCCTGGCCATCCCCTTTGCGCTGTTCGCCCTGTTCCCCTCGCTGCTCAAGTCAGCACCCAAGTCGGGTGGCTGGATGAACACCGTCAAGGTGGTGCTGGGATTCATTGAGCTGGCCTTTGCGCTGAAGTTTCTCAGCGTAGCCGACCTGGCCTACGGCTGGCGGCTGCTCGACCGCGAGGTGTTCCTCGCCCTGTGGATAGCGCTGTTCGGACTGCTCGGCAGCTACCTCTTCGGCTGGCTGCGGTTTCCCCACGACGACGTGCCCGCCAACGGCTGTCCGACGACCTCCGTGCCCCGCTTCTTCATGGGACTCATCACGCTGGCCTTCACCGTCTATATGGTGCCCGGCCTGTGGGGTGCGCCGCTGAAGGCCATCTCGGCCTTTGCGCCGCCCATGTACACCCAGGACTTCAACCTGCAGAAGGCCACCGTCGTCGAGGCGCAGTTCCGCGACTATGAAGCCGGCATGGCCTACGCCCGCCAGACCGGCAAGCCCGTGGTCATCGACTTCACCGGTTTCGGCTGTGTCAACTGCCGCAAGATGGAGGCCGCCGTATGGACCGATGCCGAGGTGGCCCGCCGCCTGACACAGGACTACGTGCTCATCTCGCTCTATGTCGACGACAAGACACCGCTCCAGGAGCCCATTGAGGTCAGCGTCGGTGGCCATCAGCGCATGCTGCGTACCGTTGGCGACAAGTGGAGCCACCTGCAGGCCGTGAAGTTCGGTTCCAACACGCAGCCTTTCTACTTCCTGCTCGACGGCGACGGCCACCCGCTCGGTCCTGCCCGCTCGTACGACGAAGACATCAAAGCCTACGTCGACTGGCTCGACGCAGGCTTGAAGAAGTTCAAGAAGTAGTTTTTTTAAGAGAAGATAGGAGAGAGGAATGCATTCCTCTCTCCTTTAAAACTCACCCCTCACGCTTTGACGATAGGCTTCTCCGGATTGATGAAGGAGAACAGCAGGGCACTGACCAGCAGCATGACGGCGATGACGTAGAGCGGCTGGTTGTAGTCGCCCGACTGCTGGACGAGTTCGCCAAAGAGTATGCCACAGCAGAATCCGCCGATGTTGCCCGCCGTATTCATGGCCCCGCTGAGGGTGCCAGCATGCTTTTTGCCGAGGTCGATGCACAGTGCCCATGCCGACGGCAGCATCAGGTCGAAGATGCCAAAGCACAGCGACAGGAACACGAAGACGGCCATTTTGCCGGGGATGAACGCCGCCAGGAACATGCATACCGCCGACACCGCCAGCGACGTAGAACCCAGTGCCTTGCGGCCCACGCGGATGCCATACTTCTTTGTCAGTCGGTCAGTCAGGTATCCGCCGGCAATGTTGCCCAGCATGCTCATCACAAAGGGAACGGCCACGGCATAGGTCAGCTCGGTCTTGTCGAAGCCCCGGCCCAGCTCCATGAACGTGGGAAACCACGAGAAGAAGAACCACGAGCCGAAGGCATAGAAGAAATACATGGCGCAGAGCAGCCAGAACTGTCGGTTGCCCACAATGTCGCGCCAGGGTATGGCGATGGGTGCGGCGGCCGCGGCTTGGGCGGTCGGCCGGTCGGCGTGAGCCTGTCCGCCATCCCTATAGAACCAATACCACACCACGGCCCATACGACGCCCAGGGCTCCCAGCAGATAGAATGCCGAGCGCCATCCGACGGTCATCATGACCGGTATGACCACGAACGGGGTCAGTGCTCCGCCCATGCGCGAGGCGGCCCACACATAGCCCTGTGCCTTGCCCACCTCATGCTTTTCAAACCATCGGCTGATGACCCCCGTCGAGCACGGCGACGAGCCGGCCTCGCCGACGCCGAACATGAAGCGGATGACCAGCAGCGATGCCAGTCCGCCGGCCATGCCCGTGAAAGCCGTAAAGGCACTCCACCAGAGCACGATGGCCGCCAAAATCCTGCGGTGGCCGTAGCGGTCGCCGAGTGCGCCCATGGGTATCTGCATCAGGCCGTAGCTCAGGATGAATGCCGACTGCACCCATCCCCACTCTGCCGGCGTGAGGCCGAGGTCGTGCATGATAGACGACCCCGCCACGCTGATGTTGATACGGTCAAGGAAAGTCACCATGCCCAGGATGACGAGCATGGTGAGTATCACGTTCTTACGTTTCATAGACCCAGGAATTTACGCAATCCCTTGACACCCAGCACCGGACTGCTGAGCACGGGCTTTCCCGTCAGCTCGGAGAGGCGCTGTTCCATGCGTGCCATCGAGCCCTGCGCCAGCACAAACATGTCGACGTCGGCGGCTATGCGCTGGGCAGCCTCGGCTATCAGGCGGTCGTGGGTCTCGCCGTCGCCGCTCTGTCCGGCGGCAAAGGCACCGTCGGCCAGGCCCTCTACCAGCGTCACCTCGCGACCGGCCTTCTGTGCTTCGGTCTGCAGCAGTCGGCAGGTGGGGTCGAGCGTCGTGGGCAGCGTCGAGATGACACCGATGCGGCTGTAGTTGGAGACGGCCTCGGCAGCCATCGGACGGTCGATGCGAAACACGGGAATGCGGGCATACTGGTTGCCATAGTCGGCCACGTCGCCCACGCTCGAACAGGTGTTGAACACCACGTCGGCCCCGGCATCGGCGGCGGCGTTGTAGTAGGCCAGCAGGCGGCGGCGCACGGCGGGCGTCACCTCGTTGTGGGCTATCACCTCTTTAATTAATGAGGAGTCGGCGATGTGGTTTACCGTCACTTCGGGAATCAACTCTTGGAACAGTTTCGTCAATGGCTCTACCAGGGCCATTGCCGTGTGTACGCATACTACGTGTTTCATTGTCTTTACTTGTTTTATTCTGGTTAGTTTCGTGCAAAGGTAGTGCAAACCGAGCGAAATACAAAACAAAAACCGAAGTTTTTGCGTTTATTTCCGTTATTTTTCGTACCTTTGCCCATGGACGTCGCCGCCGCGACGATTGGGCCGGCAGGGTCGTCAGCGCCCGCTATCCATATCAGCAGCGCCCGCTGCTCATATCGGTAGCGGGCGCTGCTGATGGCTTTGGGCGGGGGTAAGTCCCCGCTTGGGCAGGGACGGCAGGCAGTCAGGGCGGGGAAACCGCCCTGCACGGACGGGCCTGTCAGTCGGCGAGGACGGGCCAGACAGTCGGCGACATCGGGGGCGCGGGACGGCAGGGGCGGCCACGCGGCCCTGTGACACAAGACCTCGCAGGACAACCGAACGCGGTACCACGGGCGGCGGAGCGCAAAAAGGCGGGGGATTATTTGGCGGTGTGCGGGCTTTTTCGTAACTTTGCCGCCATGAACGCAAAAACCAAGCGACAGATAGCAGCCCGGTTGTTGTTGGCGGTATTCCTGCCAATGCTGTTGCTTGCGTCCGTTCATGTCCACCCCACCCAGCAGCTGACGGCCGACGAGTGCCACGAGTGTGTCAACCACCATTGCGGCGGACACCTGGGCCAGCAGACCCTTTCGCTGCACGACTGCGTGCTGTGCCAGCTGCTGACGCTGCCCGTCCTGTTGGGCACGCTGGCTGTGGTGGTCGTGATTAGTCATGTCAGCACGCCACATCCCTGTCAGGGCCACGCCCTGGCCAGCACCCAAGTGTTGGGTGTCATCGTGCTGCGCGGTCCGCCGGCACCCCTTGCCTGAGCGACCGTAACCCACATTATTAATCACAAGAACCCAACAGAATGAACAAACGAATCCTCATTCTGCCATTGTTGTGCGTAGCCACAGCCATGGCAGCACAAGACGTCGTAGACCACGGAGTCCACGACGCCATGCACCATCACGATAGCATCGCCGCCGCCCACCACCATCACCATGCGGCCGACACGACCGACGTGTTCTACCGCCACCTAAAGCTCAACGAGCTGCTGGTGACCGGCGTCACCGGCGACACCAAGCTGAAGCACTCCACGGCCCCCATCAGCCTCATTAGTCCGCAGGAGCTGCGGTCGGCCGCCTCCACCAATATCATCGATGCCATAGCCCACCAGCCCGGCTTGAGCCAGCTGACCACGGGCGGCGGCATCTCGAAGCCCATCATCCGTGGACTGGGCTACAACCGCGTCGTCGTCGTCAGCGAGGGCGTGCGACAGGAGGGCCAGCAGTGGGGCGACGAGCACGGCGTGGAGGTTGACGACGGTGCCGTCAACAGCGTCGAAGTGCTGAAAGGCCCCGCCTCGCTGATGTATGGCTCCGACGCCATGGCCGGCGTGGTCATCCTGCACCCGCAGGCCCCGCCCGCCGAGGGTACCCTGCGCGGCCAGGTCAGCACCGAATATCAGACCAACAACGGTCTCTGGGGCTTCTCGCTCAACCTGGGCGGCCACCATGGCGCCTTCGTCTGGGATGCCCGCTGGAGCGGCAAGACAGCCCATGCCTATAAGAACAAGTACGACGGCTACGTGCCCGGCTCGCAGTTTCGCAACATGGCCACCCGCTTCATGGCGGGGCTGCAACAGCCGTGGGGCCACTCGCGGCTGACGTTTACCAGCTACCACCTGACGCCCAGCATCGTCGAGGGCGAGCGCGACGCGCTGACCGGCGACCTCGTGCGCTCGTCAGTCTCGCCGACGAGCTACTCCAAGCAGCTGCCCTACCAGCAGGTGAGGCACTACAAGGTGGTGTGGGACAACGCCCTCAACCTGCCGTCAGGCGTGCTGAAGGCCGTCGTGGGCTATCAGCAGAACCGCCGTCAAGAGTTTGAGGAGCACCACCACCACGACCATGAGGCCGAGGACCACGACCACGAAGACGAGGACCATGACCATGAAGCCGAGGGCCACGACCATGAGGACGGACACACCCACTCTGCCGACGAGCCGGCCCTCTACCTCCGGCTGCACACCGTCACCTACGACGTGCGCTACCTAACCCACGACTTCCAGGGCTGGAAGCTGTCGGCCGGCATCGGCGGCATGTGGCAGCAGTCGCAGAACCTGGGCGTCGAGTTCCTCATCCCCGCCTACCGGCTCTTTGACATCGGCCTCTTTGCCACCGTCAGCAAGACGCTCCACCGCTGGACGCTGAACGGCGGACTGCGCTACGACCACCGCCACCTGCACGGCGACGAGCTCACGGAGGAGGGTGCCGTGCGCTTTGCCGACTTCAGCCGCAGCTTCCAAGGACTGACGGGCAGCGTGGGTGCCGTGTGGAACGTCAGCGACCACCTGAACGTGCGCCTCAACGTGGCCCGTGGGTTCCGAACACCCAACATGAGCGAGCTGGGCTCCAACGGGGCGCATGAAGGTGCCCTGCGCTACGAGTTGGGCAACCAGCAGCTGAAGGCCGAATACAGCCTGCAGGCCGACCTGGGCCTTGACTTCACGTCGCGCTATGTGTCGGCACAGCTGGCCCTGTTTGCCAACCACATCGACAACTTCATCTTCCTGGCGGCCAACGGAGCCGTGGCCGACCAGCGGCCCGTCTACGCCTACACCCAGGGCGACGCCCGCCTGCTGGGCTTCGAGGCCGGTGTCGACTTCCACCCCATCCACTCACTACACCTGGCCAACACCTTCTCCTACGTCCATGCCCGCCTGCTCCACCAGCCGGCAGGCCGCCGCTACCTGCCCTACACACCGGCTCCCCGCTGGACGTCGGAGCTGAAGTGGGAGCTGGCCCACCACCGCCATGCCACCATCGGCCACGACCACGACAAGCCCCACGGCCACTTCACGTCGGCCGTCGCGCTGAACAATATCTACATGGCCGTGGGCCTAGAGTGCTACCTCCGCCAGGGCCGCATCTACAGCGACGACGACACCGAGACGGCTACGCCCAGCTACACGCTGGTCAACCTCTCGGCGGGCACCGACATCCTCATCGGCGGCAAGAAGTGGGCCGAGTTCTACGTCACGGCCCACAACCTGTTCAATCGTTCCTACCAGAGCCACCTGAGCCGACTGAAATATGCCGACATCAACAGCGCCACCGGCCGCCAGGGCGTGTACAACATGGGGCGCAACGTGACCTTCAAGCTCGTCGTACCCTTCACGCTCTGACCTTCGCGCGAACCATATCATTATTTCAGCAAGCAGAAAAGCCAACGAAAATTTGGCTTTTCTGTTTTTTTTGCTTACCTTTGGCGCACTATTAGCGTAACACAAAGAAATGGACATCGTAGAAAGATTTCTCAACTACACCCAGTTCGACACCCAGTCGAGCGAAGACAGCACCACCGTACCCAGTACCGGCAAGCAGCTGCTGTTTGCCGAATACCTGAAAAAGGAGCTAGAGCGCGAAGGTCTGGACGACGTGACGATGGACGACAAAGGCTACATCTACGCCACCCTCAGGGCCAACACCAAGGACAAGGTGCCCACCATCGGCTTCATCGCCCACTACGACACCAGCCCTGACTGCTCAGGCCAGGGCGTCAAGGCCCGCATCGTGCGCCAGTACGACGGCCACGACATCGTGCTCTCCGAGGGCATCGTCACGTCGACCGAGAAGTATCCCGAACTGCTGCGCCACGTCGGCGAGGACCTCATCGTCACCGACGGCACCACCCTGCTGGGTGCCGACGACAAGGCCGGCATCGCCGAAATCGTGCAGGCCATGGTGTGGCTCCGCGAGCACAAGGACATCAAGCACGGCGACATACGCATCGCCTTCAACCCCGACGAGGAGATAGGCATGGGTGCCCGCCACTTCGACGTCGACAAGTTCGGCTGCGAGTGGGCCTACACCATCGACGGCAGCGACCTCGGCGAGCTGGAGTTTGAGAATTTCAACGCCGCCTCGGCCAAGGTCACCATCCACGGTGTCAGCGTGCATCCCGGCTACGCCAAGGGCAAGATGGTCAACGCCAACCGCGTGGCCGCCGAGTTTATCGCCCTGCTGCCCGCCGACGAGACCCCCGAAAGCACCGAGGGCTATCAGGGCTTCTACCACCTGACCGCCATGCAGTCGACCGTCGAGCAGGCCAAGCTGAGCTACATCATCCGCGACCACGACCGCGACCGCTTCGAGGACCGCAAGCGCCACATGCAGCGCTGCGCCGACCAGCTCAACGCCAAGTACGGCCCCGCCACCGTGTTGGTCGTTTCAGACGACCAATACTACAACATGAAGGAAAAGATAGACCCCCAGATGCACGTCATCGACCTCGTGCTCAAGGCCATGCAGGCCTGCGGCGTGCCACCCAAGGTGAAGCCCATCCGTGGCGGCACCGACGGTGCCCAGCTGTCGTTCCGAGGACTCCCCTGCCCCAACATCTTCGCCGGCGGCGTCAACTTTCACGGCCCCCACGAGTTTGCCAGCATCCAGGTCATGGAGAAGGCCATGCAGGTCATCGTCAAGATTTGCGAGCTCACGGCGGGCTACAACCACTAAGCGACAGACATCAAGCCCAACTACTACCCCCAGAAGGGGCGTCTGTTTGAGCCCTACGCCCTGCGCACCGACTCCGGCGACATCAGGACCTTGCAGATAGCCGGTCCGGACTTCGACTACACCCGCGACGGATTCTATAGGGATGTCATGGAGAAGCACGACCAAGCACAGAGCCGGTGTTTCAGACACGCCTCGGCACTGACTACCATAACAACATACAGTAAACTCTAAAGACATCAGACATGGCAGACATTCCGGCACTTGTCAACGACCTCGCCTATATCCTCATTTCGGCAGGCATAGTGACCCTGATTTTCAAGAAACTAAAGCAACCCCTGGTATTGGGCTATATCGTTGCAGGATTCCTAGTGAGTCCGCACATGCCCTACACCAAATCGGTGGTAGACACGGCCAACGTACACCTATGGGCCGACATCGGCGTGATGTTCCTGTTGTTCTCGCTGGGCCTGGACTTCTCATTCAAGAAGATACTGAAGATGGGGGCCTCACCCATCATCTCCACCATCACCATCATTTTCTGCATGTCACTGCTGGGAGCCTTCGTGGGCCACTCCTTCGGGTGGTCGAAGATGGACTGCATCTTCCTCGGTGGCATGCTGGCCATGTCGTCGACCACCATCATCTACAAAGCCTTCGACGACCTGGGCCTGCGACAGCAGCAGTTTGCCGGACTGGTCATGTCGGTGCTCATTCTTGAAGACATCCTGGCCATCGTCATGATGGTCATGCTGTCAGCCATCGCCAGCGGCAGCAACCCTGATGGTGGTCAGATGCTGGAGTCAATTATCAAGATAGGCTTCTTCCTGGTGCTGTGGCTCGTGGTGGGCATCTTTGCCGTGCCGGCATTCCTGCGCAAGGTGCGCAAGCTGGTCAACGACGAGGTGCTGCTGATAGTGGCCTTAGGACTGTGCTGTGCCATGGCCGTCTTCTCGACAAAGGTGGGGTTCTCGTCGGCTTTCGGAGCCTTCATCATGGGCAGCATCCTGGCTGAGACCATCGAGGCCGAGCATATAGAGCACCTGGTGGAGCCGGTCAAGAATCTCTTCGGTGCCATCTTCTTCGTGTCGGTGGGTATGCTGGTCGACCCACAGATACTGATAGACTATGCCATACCCATCGTGGTGCTGGTGCTGACCATCCTCATCGGCCAGAGCATCTTCGGCACCATGTCGTTCATGCTCGCCGGCGAGTCGCTGAAGTCGGCCATGCGCTGCGGCTTCTCGATGGCACAAATCGGTGAGTTCTCGTTCATCATCGCCTCGTTAGGTCTCTCGCTCAACGTCATCAGCGACCACCTGTATCCCGTCGTGGTGGCCGTGTCGGTCATCACCACCTTCCTCACACCCTACATGATACGCCTGGCGACGCCGGCCTATAGCCACCTGGAGTCCCACCTGCCGAAGAAGTTCATCCAGGTGCTCAACCACCTCAGCATGAGCCACGAAGGCACAACATCCAACAACAAGTGGAAACGGCTGCTGACCGAGATGCTGATGAACACCGTCGTCTACGGCATCCTCACCTCGGCAGTCATCGCCATCATGTTCACCTTCTTCCTGCCATTCCTGAGCAGCATACTGCCCGGCTGGCAGCTACACTGGTATGTCAACGCCATCACCGGCGTGCTGACGTTGCTGTTCATAGCCCCCTTCCAGCGGGCTATGGTGATGAAGAAGAACCGCTCTGAGGAGTGGCGGGCGCTGTGGGACGAGAGCAACCGCAATCGTCTGCCCCTGCTGTTCACCGTTCTGGTGCGCGTGGTCATCGCCGTGTCGTTCATTTTCTATATCTTCAGCTACCTGTTCCACTTCTCCAATGCCATCATCATCACCATCGGCATCGTGGCTCTGGCCCTCATGGTGGTGTCGCGTGCGGTGAAGAAGCGCAGCATCAAGCTCGAACGGCTGTTCATGCTCAACCTGCGCTCACGAGAGATTGCAGCCCAGGTACACGGCAAGAAACGGCCGCTGTATGAGGGCCGTCTGCTGGACCGCGACATACATATTGCCGACTTCGACGTGCCGATGAACTCCCTGTGGATGGGCAGTACGCTGAAGGAACTGGACCTGGGCAAGAAGTATGGCGTACACATCAGCAGCATCATGCGTGCCAACTTCCGCCTGAACATACCCGATGGCGACTATGTCATCTACCCCGGCGACAAGCTACAGGTCATCGGCAGCGACGACCAGCTGGCCAAGTTCGGCCAGGCACTGGCCAAGGAGCTTATCTCCGAAGACTTGTACATGGAGAACCGTGAGATGAAGCTTCGCCAGCTCATCATCGGTGCCGACAGCCCCTTCATCGGGCAGACGCTGGCCGAGAGCGGCATCCGCTACCTGTACAGCTGCATGGTCATCGGCCTGGAGGAGGGCAAGGAGAACCTGACACGCGTCAGTCCGACGCGCCGTTTCCAAGAGGGTGACATTATCTGGATAGTGGGTGAGGAGGAGTCGCTGCAAGCCCTTCTGTCAATGGGCAAAGGGCGTACGGCCAATGCGTGAGGGCGCCCCGTGCGGCTGAACCGCACGGCACAGTGCCGCACGGTTCAGCCGTGCGGTCCGTCCATGCGGATGCCACACGCGCGGCCCACCGGCGGTCAATACCACTGCACGGCGTTGGAGATGCTACTGCGCTTGTCGTACTTCAGCGCATCGGTAAGCGTAGCGGCATTACATCTGAAGGAGAAATTATAGCTAGTATATGGAGCCAGGGTCACCTGACAAGACATGTTGAAGCAGTGTAGGTCGCGCGACAGCGAGGCCGTAGTCATCGATATTTTCTTTGCCTCGAAGTCATAGCCTGACGAGAAGGCGATGTCCCATCCATCGGATATTCTGATATTTCCCGACACGTTAAGGTTCTGCGTAAACTTATACGGATAGCGCATGGTGTCGTAGTTGAAGTCGCCGGCAGTGTTCTCGCGCATGTTGATACCATAGCTGAAGCGCAGCGACCAAGGCAGTGAGAAGAGCATATAGCCGTCCTCGTCGGTCTCAGCCATCTCGTTGTTGTCACGCTTGGCACCATGCTTGGCTGCCTCCATCTCGCTGTCGATATTGGAGTCTACACCCGTGTCGTAGTCTTCATCCTCATCCTTTTTCTCATCCTTTTTCTTCACTTTCTCGCCACGGAGCCACTTAAAGAAGTCGGCAACCTTCTTGTTGTCGAGATTCAGGCGCAGCGTCTGCGACATGCCCTGGAAGCGTCCGAAGCGTCCACGACTATACTCGGTGTGCTCGCCGATATAGGGTGTGGCGCCCACCGAGTCGGCCTCGTAGGCATAGGTGGCAAAGGTGGCGTTCATGCTGAAGGTGTAGCTCTTGGTCAGTTTCAGTCGCAGGTTGACGTTCAAGTCGCTCCAGGGCCGCTTCTCAGCTGCGAAGTTATACGACATAGTGGCCGTGAGGTCGTCGATGAGGCTTATCTTCTTGAATCCCGTCGAGTCCTCGTCGCTCTTGAGTTTCATCTCCAGATTGTTCGACAGTGTGAATGTCGTGCTGCCGCTCATGCCCTTTCCAGGGGGGCTGTAGACGGCCCCCTGATAGTAGGAATACTCCACGGGGGTGACGTTGCCGTTGGCATCGATGCGGTCGTAGGAGTCGTAGTAGCCATAGCGCGACGAGCTGAAGTCGGGGTGATAGCTGAAGCTCACCGAGGGTTTGAAGACGTGGCGTATGGCCTGTATCTTGTCGCCGAATATTTTGCGGCTGGGCACGTAGAATCCATAGAGCGTCGTGTTGAGCGACGTAGAGAAGTTCCAGTCCCACACGTTATAGAATCCCTGCAGCGTGTCGACCACCTCCTTTTGGTTTTCGACGTCCCACGACCGTTTGTACTTCTGTGTCAGCATGCGGTCGGTGAGCGTCAGATTGGGGTTGACGGTCAGATATTTGAACAGGGTGAAGTTGGCATTGATGGGCACCTTGTGCTCCATGCCGTTGCGCCAGTCCTTGGTCAGGCTCGACTTCAGGATGCGGTCTTCCTTGGTGTTGATGGTGTTGGTCAGCGTACCCGTGTACTGCATAGATATCTTCTCATACCACTTCTCCTCGCCGGCCGCCTTTTTGCGCTTGAAGGGATAGAAGCGTGGGATGCTGATGTCGAGGTTGGGCAGTGTCAGCGCCAGGGTCGAGTCGCGCATGTTCTGCTCTACGCGGATGTTCGTACCCAGGGTCATACCGATGCTTGAGAATGTCGTGCTCATATACACCGACGACGTTCGCAGCGACTGAGTCAGCGCCTGCGGGTTGTAGAGCGACGACAGGTTGCTCGGCTCATAACTGGTTGTGGCAAAGTTGACGCTGGCCTGCAGCGTGTTGTGCGGGTTGGCCTTGGCATCCTGACGGTGCGACCACTGTATCTTGAAGCTGGTGGTCTTGGTGTAGTCAATGTTCTTGTCGCCCTCCACCGAGCTGAGGTAGCTGAACAGGAACTGTCCGCTGTGGCGGTAGCGTTTCTGATAGTTGCTGGCCACCGACACGCCCCACGAGCCCTTGGTGTATATCTCGCCTAAGAGTTTCAGGTCCATCTTGTCGCTAATGGCAAAGTAGTAGCCGCCGTCGCGCAGGTAGAAGCCCTTCGACATCTCGTCGCCATAGGTAGGCATGATGAAACCACTAGAGTAGCTCTTAGTGAAGGGGAAGAAGCCATAGGGTATTGCAAAGGGCAGTGGCACGTCGGCCACCACCAGGTAGGTGGGTCCGAAGACGACATCCTTGCCCGGTCTGACCTTGGCACGCGACATGGCCAGATAGAAGTCGGGGTGCGGGTCGTCGCAGGTGGTGTAGCGTCCGTGGTAGAGATATATCTCGCCGTCCTTGTTGCGTTTGGAAATCTCGGAGGTCATGAAGCCGTCGTCCTGCTCGGTATAGACGTTCTTGATGAGTCCCTTCTTGGTCTTGAAGTTAAAGGCCATGGTGTCGTTCTCGTAGACATCGTTGCCCATCTTGAACACCGGCGTGCCGAACTTGGTGCCGGCAGAGTCTACTGAGCCCGTGGCGTTGACCAGACTGGAGTCGAGCACGATGGAAATCTGGTCACTCTCCAAGTCCATATTCTCGTATTTCACGTGGGCCTGTCCGAAGAGTCGTGCTATGCCCGACGTGCCCTCGTAGGTCATTGAGTCGGCGGCAGAATACTCCACAGGTGCGTCGATGCCGTTCTTACGCTCGCGGTTCAACGAGTCGGCATACAGCGAGTCGTCAATCAGCTTGTTGTGCAGCCAGATGGCCTTCTGCAGCGAGTCCATGCCAGCGGTGTCGGGCAGCAGGGTCCGTGCCGCCGAGTCGGCCGCCATGCTGTCGGCAACAATGCTGTCGAACTGGCGTCCCAGTGCGCGCTTGCGAGCTATGCGCTCGTTGGTGGGCACGGTGTCCTGGTCGGCAGCATCCGTGGCATGACGTGTCAGGTCCAGTGCCGGAAACAACGACAAAGGTAACTCCGCCATGACAAAAGCCATGGCGAAGCACATGAGAAATATGAGCGTTTTTCTTCGCACGGGTGCAAAGGTACAAAAGAAAGTGTAGAGTGAAGCGTGAAGAAGGAAGAATTTGCTACCGCCTTGTTGTTTTTTAACGTTTCAGCCACTGCCGTTCTGCACCTTTTGCGCTTTGCGCATGGCTGTTTTTCACTCAAAGCGCTCGGCCCATGACAGGAATTTCAGCACCCCTGCGTGGCCGAACTTCTCCAGGCTCTCGGCGGCCTGAGCCACAGTCCGCACGCGGTCAGGGCTTGATTTGGAGTAGAACTTGTCGGCATAGCACACTATCTGCTCCTCGAGTGTTTCGGGCTCCAGGCCTGGCAGTCCGGTGCCCGTATGACGCTCGGCCACGCGGGCATGACGCGGAAAGCCCTCGCTGCGCAAGAGGTCAGCACCTATGGGGCCGTGCCTGAGGTACGGTTCGGTGCCGTGACAGAAGATGCCCGGCGCGTCGCAACGGAAGATGCCGATGTCGTGAAGCATGGCGGCTTCTTCGAGAAACTGTACGTCGACGGGCAGTTCCTTGTGTTTATTTACTATTTGCAGGCAGCGGTCGGCCACCTGTCGGCTGTGCTTGAGCAACAAGCTGCGCAGCTCGTTGTCCGTAGGGTAATACTTGTCTATGATGGCTTGATAGTCCATGGGGTTGGGGGTTAAAGGCCGGCGGCGGAGGGGCTGGAGGCCCGGCGACTGAATCGCCGGGCACTGTGGGGGCAGCGGAGAAAGCCGGCGGCGGTGAAGGCACGGCGGTGGAGGCACGGCGGTGAAGGCACGGCGGTGGAGGGGCGGGAGCGGTGGGCACAACGGGCCCGGCGACTGTATCGCCGGGCACTGTGGCCGACGATTCAGTCGCCGGCAGGGTTAATACTTATTCTTTATTCGTTGCTTTTTTTATTTCGCCGTGCGCTCTATCCAGCCGAGGTTGTCGCCACGGCGCACCTTGGCACCCTGCTTGGCGGCCACCTCGACGAGCTTGCCACCGAGGCAGGCAGCTATGGGCACTATCTCACCCCACGGGGCCTGGATGTAGCAGAAGGTGTCGCCCTCGTTGTACTGCTGACCGATGAACGGCTCAAGACAGGGCTCACAGGCACCCTCACCCGAGAACTCGTAGTAGACCTGACCGGCTATGGGTGCCGTCAGGGGGTCGGCCTTGGCATGTTTGAAGGCGGACATCTCGGCGGCTGAACCGCCGAGCGCTGTGAGCTTGGCATCCTTCTGCTTCTGCAGGTCGGCGAGGAAGTTCTTCTTTGCCATGCCGCTCTTATAGACACGATACTGCTCGGGGTGCATGGCCAGCTCGAAGAGTTCCTCGTCGTCCTGGCCGTACTCCCAGCCGTTGTCGTCCATCTCCTTACGAAAGTCGGGCAGTGCATCCTTAAGCAGCGTGTGGGGGTCAACGTCGGTGAAGGCGCGTCCCTGCTTCTCTGCCAGCTCCACCAGTTCGGGAGCGATGCTGCCGGGAATCTTTCCGCTCTTGCCGAGTATCATGCCCCACATGGCATCGTCCATCATGACGTAGCGGCCCTTGCCCTGCTCTATGGTGAGCAGGTTCATCAGCGCTATGTTCTTGACGTACTGCGAGAAGGGTGTCACCAGTGGGGGGTATCCCACCTTGGGCCATACGTACTCCACCTCGTTGAACAGCTTGACCAGCATGTCGTCGATGGTAAGTTCGGGTTCACCCTTCTTCTGGCGTAGCTTGTTGATGCTGCTGTGTATGCCTCCCAGGTCGGCCATCATGCTGCCCATCATGCCGCCGGGCAGTCCGCAGCCCAGCAGGAGGCTCGACATGTGCTTGTTGGCGGGATTGATGAAGTAGCCCAGCCAGTCGTCAATAAACTCCTGTGTGAGGCTGCGTGCCTGCATGTAGGCGTTCATGTTGATGTCGGCCACCTCGAAGCCCTCGTTCTTGAGCATCGACTGCACGCTGATGATGTCGGGGTGTACCTTGCCCCAGCTGAGGGGTTCGATGGCCGTGTCGATAATGTCGGCACCATTGTTGCACACCTCAAGGATGGAAGCCATCGACAGTCCGGGGCCTGAGTGGCCGTGATACTGTATGATAATGTCGGGATGACGGTCCTTGATGCGCTTGGTCAAGGCACCCAACAGTGCAGGCTGTCCTATGCCGGCCATGTCCTTGAGGCAGATTTCCTCGGCACCGGCAGCTATCACCTCGTCGGCAATGGCACCGTAGTAGTCGACCGTGTGTACGGGCGACGTGGTGATGCACAGCGTGGCCTGAGGTATCATGCCGGCCTCCTTGGCCCAGCGTATGGAGGGTATGATGTTGCGTGTGTCGTTGAGTCCGCAGAAGATGCGGGGTATGTCGACGCCCTGTGCCTTCTTCACCTTATACATTAACGCGCGCACGTCGTCGGGCACAGGATACATGCGCAGGGCGTTGAGTCCACGGTCAAGCATGTGTGTCTGTATGCCAGCCTCGTTGAACGGCTTGCAGAAGGCCCTGACGGCGGCATTGGGATTCTCGCCTGCCAGCAGGTTGACCTGCTCGAAGGCGCCGCCATTGGTTTCTACGCGTGCGAAGCAACCCATATCAATGATGACGGGTGCTATACGCTCTAACTGGTCCTTACGGGGCTGGAATTTTCCTGACGACTGCCACATGTCGCGGTAGACGAGACTGAACTTGATTTTCTTCTTCATCTTGATTAGATTCGGTTGTATGATTATTAAATATGTTTGCAAAGGTACAAATAAGCGAGAACACTACCAAAAGAAAATGGAAATTTCTTTTGCATTTTGTCGAGCAAGCCTGCCTAAGACCAGAGGCCAGCGGTGCGAAAGAAAGTGAAAAATGGAAAGAGAAAAGGGAAAAAATTGCTGCCGCATAGTGTTTTCTCACTTATTCTTCGTACTTTTGCCTGCAAAAAGCTGACTATAGACATGAAGAAAGCATGCATCCTGCTGGCCGTGGCAGCCCTCATGGCGGCTGCCTGCGGACAGAAACCACTGCCCAAGGAGAAGTTTGACACCATCAGCACCTACCACAACGAGCCCGGCGACACGAGCCTCTACGGTCTGGCCTGCGACGGCACCACCGACTCGCTGCTGGTGTTTCTGCCCTACAGCGGCGGCGACCCTGACACCTTTGACATCTTCGATGCCCTGGCCGACCACCGCGTGCTGGGCCGTCCGCTCATTGGCGACAAGCTGGCTGTCGTGCTGCGCACCGACACCGACAGCGTGGCGTCGAGCATCTATCCAGTGGCAGAACTGGTGGTCAACATCAACAGACTCTACGGCCAGTGGAACTACATGGTCACCCCGACGCTCAAAACACTGCGCCAGCCGGCACGCCCGCTGCCCGACAGCATCCGCCAACGCTTTCTGGCTCCTCGCGAGTACGGGCTACGCCTGAAGAGCGACGGTCTGGCCTACACCACGGGTATGCCGCGTCAACAGACCAGCGACGAACGCAGTCCGGTGGTCTACCCGCCGGCCAAGCGCTACAATGGCTGGAAGCTGTACAACGGCCACCTCATACTGACCACCGACTCGGCCAGCCACCAACAGCCCGACACGGCCACCATCGTGCTCATGCGCCGCGACTCGCTGGTGCTGCGCTTTGCCGACCATGAACAAGCCTACTACCGTGCAAAGCCCTGACACCCTGAGACATAGCGTCACGCTGCTGCTGCTGCTCGTCAGCCTCGCCGTGGCCGCCACGACCGGCAGCACGGCCGCTGGCGACTCCGTCTACGAGCGCATGACCGACCTCTCGCTGCGCGGCGAGGGCCGCCGCGTGCTGGCCGAAAGGGACAAGGCCCTGCGGCTGCTGGCCGACAACGGGCAGTGGGAGCACTACTACTTCGTGGCCTCGCTGTGCATAGCCGCCAAGGTGCTCGACGAGGGACAGACCATGTCCGGGCTGCGCGACTGCCGCAAGCTCTACGAGTTTGCACGCGACCACCACCATGAGTACGGGCGCGGCGTGGTGCTGGCCCAAATGGGCTGGCTCTACGGATACCTCGGCGACCACGAGGAGAGCGTCAGGCAGCTGCGCGAGGCCTTCCGCCTGCTGCGCCGTCACGCCATCAACCGCGACGCCATCGGCCTGCTCTACTACTACGCCTACGCCCTGGAGCTGACCAAGCGATACGACGAGGAGGCCGCCGTGCTGGCCGTCATGAAGCCCCTGATACGCCACTACCAGTGGAACGACACGTCGTCCATCGTCTACAAGACCTACAGCGACAACCTGCTCAACGCCGAGACACTGCTCGAAGTGCGGCGCGGACGGCTCGACGAGGCCGCCCCGCTGGTGGACCGACTCCATGCGAAACTAGCCGACAACGACGAGCAGAACCGCTACGAGGCGCTGCGCGCCATAGCCGAATATCACAAGGCACGCGGCGACTACGCCCTGGCACTGGCCACCACCGACCGCATGCAGCCGCTGGCCCGGAACTCCGGACTGCGGTGGGGACTGACGCTGCTGCGCACCGAACTGCTGCGCCTGCTGGGCCGCTCAGACGAGGCTTACGACCAGCTGCGCCCCATGCTCGACCAGCGCAGCATGGACCGCATGGGGCAGCTACGCCAGCAGCTGTCAGAGATGGAGACCCTCACCGAGCTCGACGAGCTGCGCATACATAAGGAGCACATGCAGTTCTGGTATGCCGTCGCCATCGCCCTCGTACTGCTCTGCGGCCTCGGAGCGTTCACCATCGTGCGCCACCGCGCCGCCGTCAAGCTGAAGCGTGCCAACAGCCAGCTGCACGAAGCCTACGACCAACTCGAGGCCACCACCACGGCCAAGGAGCGCATAGAGAGCGAACTGCGCATAGCACGCGACATACAGATGTCGATGCTGCCGGGCCCGCTGCCGCCCTGCGACTGCCTCGATGTATGCGGAGCCATGACACCGGCACGCGAGGTGGGCGGCGACCTCTACGACCTGGTGCTCACCGACGCCCGCCGGCTCTACTTCTGCGTCGGCGACGTCAGCGGCAAGGGCGTGCCGGCATCGCTCTTCATGGCACAGGCCATACGCCTGTTCCGCGCATTGGCCAAACTCAAGGTGGCCCCCGCCGACATGGCTACCTACATGAACCGTGAGCTCTCCGACCGCAACGACAGCGGCATGTTCGTCACCATGTTCATCGCCATGACCGACCTCACCACCGGACACCTCGACTTCTGCAACTGCGGCCACAACCCACCCGTCATCGGCTGCGGCACGCCACAGGCCCGTTTCCTCGACATGGAGTCTAATGCTCCCATCGGCCTGTGGCCCGACATGAAATACACCGGCGAGGCCATCAGCGACATCCGCCACCAGCCGCTGCTGGTCTATACCGACGGACTGAACGAGGCCGAGGACGACCAGCACCGCCAGCTGGGCGACGACCGGCTGCTACAGACACTGCAGCAGACTCCCTTCACCACCGCCCGCCAACTGCTGGACGACCTGCAACGGCTGGTGGCCGACCACCGCAACGGCGCCGAGCCCAACGACGACCTGACCATGCTCTGCCTGCTGACCCAATGACTACTGACCTAAGACCCCAACGACTATGACCCTACTGCCCCAACTCTTCGACTTCAGCATGGTGCCGCCACGATGGCAGCTGTGCTTCCTCACCAACTGTCCACGCCACGGCCAGTGTCTGCGCTATGCCGTCGGCCAGCACGTCCCCGACGGCATGCTCATGGGACCCGCCGTCTATCCGCCGTCATTCAGAAACGGCAGCTGCAGATATTTCAAGCAGCTGCGAATGGTCAGCGTAGCGTGGGGATTCGACGCGCTGTTCAAGGAGGTGAAACAAGCTGACTTCACCCCACTACGCAACAGCATCAAGCGCTACTTAGGCGGCCATGGCACCTACTACCGCTATGAGCACGGCGAACGCCTGCTTACACCCACCCAGCAAACAGACATCTTAAACCTGTTTAAGCAGCGGGGATATACCCAAGACATGCACTTCGACCACTATAAAGAAGTCATCGATTTCTCATTCGAGCAGGCTCCTGAGGCGGTATAAAGCGCATGGTCAGCCTGCTTTAACGTCAAGCATGCGGTGCTTTCAAGCCTTAAAGGCCGTACCAAAACGTTTACCAGCCGCTGGAAGCCATGCTACCAAGGGCTGGTAGCCACACTACCAGGTGCTGGTAGCCTCACTACCAGGTGCTGGTAGGCACGCTACCAAGCGCTGGTAGCCGTCCGTCCAGCGCCTGCACGCCCCGCATAAGGGCAGGCAAGCGCCTCACTACGCAGGCGCTACGACACATTTCCGCCCCGTTCTTCAACGGCGAACGAGGCGGACTACACGAATAAACTAAGGACTGAACGACGAAATCAGAGGGCTGGGACTACGAATTATACGAATTTTACGAATTATTTTCCGTAGCAAGCTATACGCCTATAGTCACATCGAAGAAATTCGTATAATTCGTGTCATTCGTAGCCAAGAATAAGCCAATAGGCTGTTGGGGTTACTTCGTGTCAGCAATACAAGTGCCCCGTCAGCGACGCCGTTTCGTAGCCTTGCGCTTGGCAGGAGCCACCGCCTTGGGTGCCTCCTTCGGCGCGAAGGGGTTGCTGACAATGGTGGCGCGAAGGATTCGCACGTCCTTTAGCGGACGGTGAAAGCGGTCGACGGGCTGCTGCTGGATGCGGTCGACCACGTCCATGCCCTCCAGCACCTCGCCAAACACCGTGTACTGACCGTCCAGATGGGGTGCGCCACCCACGGTCTTGTACACCTCACGCATCTCAGGGGTCAGTTTGACGCGCCCTTGTGTCTGCTCGTCAAGGTGCTGCTGCACCTGGTCCAGTTGGGCGTCGGTCAGCGTGCGTCCCCAGACTATGTAGAACTGACAGGCACCGCTGCACATCCCCGGATTGACATTGTCGGGCTCGCGGGCAGCGGCCACCACGCCGTGGCGGTGGAACAGCTGCGGCAGCCGGAACTCAGGCTCCACGACGTAGTCGAGCTCGCCGGTGCCCAGGCGCTGGCCGGGCAGGGCATGCTTGCTGGCCAGGTCGCCGCCCTGAATCATAAAGTCCCTGACGACAAGGTGAAACAGCAGCGAGTCGTAGACGTGCATGCCCACCAGCTTCAGGAAATTGTCGCGGTGCTGCGGCGTCTCATTAAACAGGGCTATGCGTATCATGCCCTCGGTGGTCTCAAGCAGTACCTCGGCACGCTCCCCCTGGCCGTGGGCGCAGAGCGGCAGCAGTATAGCGGTCAGCAGACCAAAAAACAAATGCTTCATCTTCTTCTTAGGTAATCGTTAAGTGCGTGTAAAAAAATAACTTGGTACAGATAGGCTTAGTTACAGACCCCACCCCCAGCCCCTCCCCTTGAAGGGAGGGGAGTACCGCGTGAAGTCTCTGCGACGGGCAGGGCGGCAGCCGCTCCCCTCCCTTCAAGGGGAGGGGCTGGGGGTGGGGTCTGTAACAAGTCATTTTTCACTATCACAAAAAACTTTTCAGGGCTACAACATCTGGCGGCCAAGCAGTCGCTGCTCGGCCAGCCGCTCATACTTCGTGCCCGGCTGGCCGTAGTTGGCATAGGGGTAGATGCTGATGCCGCCGCGCGGCGTGAAGCGGCCCACCACCTCTATATACTTAGGCTCCATGAGCCGCACCAGGTCCTTCATGATGGTGTTGACACAATCCTCATGGAAGTCGCCGTGGTTGCGAAACGAAAACAGGTAGAGTTTCAGGCTCTTCGACTCCACCATGCGGCGGGCCGGCATGTACATAATCTTGATTTCGGCAAAGTCGGGCTGGCCCGTGATTGGACACAGGCTGGTGAACTCCGGGCAGTTGAACTGCACCCAGTAGTCGTTGTCAGGATGCTTGTTTTCAAACGTCTCCAGCACCTCCGGCGCATAGTCCGAAGGGTAGTCGGTAGTGCGACCCAGCAACTTCAGATGGTCTTCTTCTCTGTTCATAATCCGTATGCTAAAAATATTATGGTGTGCAAAAGTAAGTAAAATTTCAAAAAATAACGAATCAAAACCGTAAAAAAAGGATGCTGCAGCGGATATTTGAGCCTTTTTTCTTACCTTTGCACGCAGCAATACGAACAAAACAACACAACAGGACAATGAAGAAGACCGCAATCCTCGCACTCACGGCCCTGACGGCCATGGGTGTCTACGCACAAAGTGAAGACGTCTACCGCGTACAGATGGAAGCCCTCGACGCACAGGGACAACAAGTGCTCCAGGAGTTTCGCCAGCTGCAGCAGGCCGACCCCGAAGGCAAGCAGCCCGCCACAAAGGCACGCACCATGGTGCTCTCTGCACGGCTCGACTCGCTGCAGCAGGTGCAACTCGACCTGGTAAGACAGATAATCCGCGACAACCCCGATAACCAGATACCCGTCGGCTACATCAAGGAGGCCATGTACGAGCTGGGCTACAAGGACCTGAAGGCTGCCCTCAGCCCCAAGACGGCCTACTACGACAACCCCGAACTGGCCCCCGCCAAGAAGCTGCTGGCCGCCTACGAGAAGCGCCTGCCCGGCACAACATTCAAGGAACTCACCATGCAGGACATGGCCGGACAGCCCGTCAAGCTCAGCCAGTGGGTAGGCAAGGGTCAGTGGGTGCTCGTCGACTTCTGGGCCTCGTGGTGCGGGCCATGCCGCCAGGAAATGCCCAACGTGGTGGCCAACTACGAGAAATATCATGCTAAGGGCCTGCAGATAGTCGGCGTATCGCTCGACCAGAAGAAGGACGCGTGGGTCAAGGCCGTCCAGCAGATGGGCATGCAGTGGCCCCAGATGAGCGACCTGAAGGGCTGGAAGAGCGTAGCTGCCGACACCTACGGTATCTTTAGCATACCCTCAAGCCTGCTCATCGACCCGCAGGGTAAAATTGCAGCCATAGACCTGCGCGGCAAGCAGCTCGGCGACAAGCTCCGCGAAATCTATGGCGAGTGAGTAAGTGACTGCTGACTGGCCTGACGGCAGTGCTCGGTGATGAAGTCAAGCACCCACTGGTAGTCACGGCCGTCAGCCACGTAGACACGGTTCTTTGTCAACAGCTCATTGACCTTGATGAGGTCACGGCGGCGAACAGCTTTTACTGAGCGTACATCCCTGAACGCCGTACGAACGCCATTGACAGAGGAGGCTGCCAGCGCACTGCCAGCCACGCCAGGACGGCCGGCGGCCATGCCAATCAACATACCAGCTACACCAATCTTCTTGCCGAGTCTGCGCTGGCTTGCCGTCTGATAGTGGCCTATGCCCTGCTCGTCCATGACAAACAGGGCCGTGTAACTGCCTCCGCTCAGATAGGCCCAGACGTAATAACCGATAATGCCAAGCAGCATCAGGAAGGCGAAAACGGCGAGAAGCACCAGTATATTACCCAGAAAAGCCGTCCAGTCTAAATGGCCATCAAACAGGTTGATTACCAACATCAGCAGAAAGACAAAGCCGGAACTGCCTGCCATCACCTTCATCAGGTCGCTGAAGATGCTCATGTTGCTATACAAATTCACCTGGTAAGTCCAGCGATACTTGCCGTCGGGACACAGCACAGGACGTGGGCCGTAGTTTTTCTCTGCACTCATCATCGCTCTTTTTCGTTCTTCTTTAGTTATTCAGGGGGAATCCGCATCACTCCTGACACCGTTGCCTATTTCGTTCTTAGCCTTCGTCTTCATGTCATTCAGATACGTCTTCTCCGACATAGTAATCGACTCATCGAGCCAGCCAAGGGGCACCGTGGGCAATGTTGCCACAACCCTTCGCAGTGTTCACGCTCGTCTCTTTCTGTCGGCAAAGATAAGAATAAATGTGGAAAGGGCAAAAGAAAAAGGGATATTTCGCCGACCGGCAACGTAAACAAGCGGCGAAAATGTTTGGCAGTTCACTGGGTTTTTCGTACCTTTGCGGTCAAAAATAGTCAGTAACTGGAATCATGAAACAGACAACAGCATTGTTCATTGCGATGTGTACGGCCGCCCTGGTGGCCTGTGGCAGCAAGGAGAAAAGGAAGGACATCATCACCCAGCGCGTGGAGTCAAAGGCTCCGAAGGCGCCTGTCAGCATGCAGGAGTACACCGACGAGCGCGACATCGTGTGGGTGGAAGGCCGCAAGTATCATGTGGCCATTAACCGACAGCCCGACCGTGAGCTACCCTTAGTGAAGGATGAGACGGGACAGGAGTTCGTCGACAACAGCATTTCGGTGGTCGTAACACGTCAGGACGGCTCGGTATTCTTCGAGCGCACGTTTACCAAGACCAGCTTCGACAAATACATTAACGACGACTATCGGAAGACAGGCATACTGGAAGGCTTCGTGTTCGACAAGGTGGACGGCGACTGGCTGGAGTTTGCAGCCAGTGTGAGCCACCCCCAGACGGACGAGTATATACCGTTGATTGTCAGGCTGTCGAAGATGGGCAACATCGAGGTAAAGCAGGACAGCGAAATGGACACATCGTCAGAAGAAGAGCAATGACCACCGAGCGTTGAGTGCCGTCATGGTAGGAAACACCATGTCGGCACCAGCTTTTATGAGCTCGTCGTTGGCCAGCGGACCGGTGTTGACGGCCACGGTGAAGCAGCCGGCAGCCACACCAGCCTGGACACCCAGCGGGGCATTCTCCACTACGACGGTCTCGTAGGGCTGCACGCCACACTTGTCCATACCCACACGATAGGGTTCCGGATGCGGTTTGCCATGGGTGACATCGAAGGCTGTGACGATGAGTTCTGGACGCAACAGGCCGCTAAAATCGCCCAGCAAACGGTCGAGCAGCATGTGCTGACCACTGCCTGTTACCACACAGATAGCCAGTCCGTCGGCCTTTATTTGCGCCATCAGCTCGCGGATGCCAGGCATGACGGGGGCCGGATGGGTCTTAACACGCTCGGCAAAGCAGGCTGACTTGTGGGCATACATGGCCGATGCCTCAGCGTCAGAGAGTTCACGATGCCACTGCTGGCAGGCCAGCAGGCGGATAGTTTCCACGCCACGCATGCCCTCATAGCGGTAGGCATCGTCGGGCGGCATGGCCAGTCCATAGTCAGCCATCGACGCATGCCACGACACTGCATGGTTGGGCATGGAGTCGTAGATGACGCCATCCATATCGAAAAGCACGGCCTTTGGGCTGAAGTGCCCAAAGCCGTGCTTTGCTAAGTATTGCTTAATCGCACTGTCCATCATTACTGTTCCTTGGCCAGACGCTCCTTGATTGCCTTGGAGTCGGCCTCGTAGCCAGGCTTGTCGAGCAGTGCAAACATGTTCTTCTTATAAGCCTCCACACCCGGCTGGTTGAAGGGATTCACGCCTAAGACGTTGCCACTGATGCCGCAGGCTATCTCGAAGAAGTAGATGAGCTGGCCCAGGTAGTAGGCATTGAGTTCAGGAACAGAAATGCGGATGTTGGGCACGCCACCATCGACGTGAGCCAGACGGGTGCCAAGCTCGGCCATCTTGTTGACCTCGTCAACGCGCTTGCCGGCCAGGAAGTTAAGGCCGTCGAGGTTTTCGTCGTCGGCAGGGAACAGCAGCTCGCGGTTGGGCTTCTCAATGGAGATGACGGTCTCAAAGATGGTACGCTCGCCATCCTGAATCCACTGACCCATGGAGTGCAGGTCGGTGGTGAAGTCTACCGAGGCAGGGAAGATGCCTTTCTTGTCCTTGCCCTCCGACTCGCCGTAGAGCTGTTTCCACCACTCGCTGACAAAGTGCAGCTTGGGCTGGTAGTTGACCATAATCTCTATCTTCTTGCCAGCCTCGTAGAGACCATTGCGCACGGCAGCATACTGGGCGGCCATGTTCTCCTCGAACGGCACATCCTTGCCGCAAGCCTTCTCCATGTCGGCAGCACCCTGGCAGAGGGCCTTAATGTCGAAACCGGCACAGGCAATGGGCAGCAGGCCCACAGGGGTCAGCACCGAGAAGCGTCCGCCGACGTTGTCAGGGATGATGAACGACTTGTAGCCCTCTTTGTCGGCACAGGTGCGGGCAGCACCGCGCTTGGCATCGGTGACGGCCACGATGACCTCACGGGCTGCATCCTTGCCCATCTGGGCCTCGCACTGCTTCTTGAGCAGGCGGAAGGTGAGGGCTGTCTCGGTCGTGGTGCCCGACTTAGAGATGTTGATGACGCCGAACTTCTTGTCCTTCAAGTATTCAGTCATCTCCGAGAGGTAGTCCTCGCCGATGTTATTGCCGGCAAAGAGAATGACAGGATTCTTCTTGTCCTGCACGAGCCAGGCAAACGAATTGCCCAGAGCCTCAATAACGGCACGGGCACCTAAGTAGGAGCCACCGATACCGGCTACCACCACTACCTCGCATTTCTCTCTGAGGGTATTGGCAACAGCCTGCACCTCGTCCAGGAAAGCAGGAGTGATACTGCTGGGCAGGTGCAGCCAACCTAAGAAATCATTACCGGGGCAGGTGCCCGCTTCCAAGGCCTGCTGAGCGGCCTTTACCTTTGGCTCGAAAGCCTTCACAGCTCCTTCCTTGAGGAAGCATGCTGCCTTTGTGATGTCAAGCTTAATGTTACTCATAGTTTTCTTGGTTTTTATCTGAATGAATCTGTTAAGAGTTTTATTTCTATCTGGGGCGAAATACGCTCATAGAGAATGTTGTAGACGGCATCGAGAATGGGCATGTTGACATGGCAGTGGCGGTTGATTTCCTTCATGCACTTGGTGCCAAAATAGCCTTCGGCTATCATCTCCATCTCTATCTGAGCCGACTTGACGCTGTAGCCCTTGCCTATCATGATGCCGAAGGTGCGGTTGCGAGAGAAATTGCTATAGCCCGTCACCAGCAGGTCGCCCAGGTAGCAGGAGTCTACAACGTTGCGCTCGATGGGGTGTACCACCTGCAGGAAGCGGGCCATCTCCTGTACGGCATTAGCCATGAGCACGGCCTGGAAGTTGTCGCCGAACTTCAAGCCGCTGCAAATGCCGGCGGCAATTGCATATACATTCTTCAGCACACTGGAGTACTCGATGCCGATGACGTCTGTCGAGGTCTTGGTCTTTATATAGTCGCTGGTCAAGATGTCGGCAAAAGCCTGAGCCTTGTCACGGTCGGCACAGCCCACAGTGAGGTAGCTCAGACGTTCCAGTGCCACCTCCTCGGCATGCGAAGGACCGCCTATGCAGGCGAGGTTTTCGTAGGGCACGTCATACACCTGATGGAAGAATTCAGAGCAGGTCAGGTTCTCGTCGGGCACGATGCCCTTGATGGCGGTGACAATGAACTTGTCGCGCAAGCGGGTCCTGAGTTTCTTGAGGTGGCTCTTAAGATAGGGCGAGGGGGTGACAAACACCAGCGTATCGTACTGTTGCACTATCTTGTTGAGGTCGCTGGAGAAGAATATCTCGTCGGTATTAAACCGCACACTCATCAAATAGGCAGGATTGTGGCCAAGCCGCTGGAAGTCCTCTATACGGTCGTCGCGGCGCATATACCAGCCAATGTGGTGGGTCTTCCCCACTACTATCTTGGCTATGGCTGTTGCCCACGAGCCTCCGCCGATAATGGCTATTCTACCGCAGTCGTACACTTTATCTGAAAATGTTCAATGTTCAATTATGCCTGTGCCTTGTCTATCCAGCAGGCTATCTCGTCCACCGTCGGCTTCTGCATGTCCAGTTTGTACTTCTTGACTATGTCGCCGAGCTTCTGCTGCAAGCCTTGAGGTTTCTCGTCGCGGATGTTCTGGACGAGATTGAAACCGGCCTTGCGCAACACGGGAACCCACTGTTCGTCGACACCCACGGCAGCCCATTCGGCCACTGACGACTGGGGAACACGCTTTTCAGGCTTCATCTGTGGGAAGAACAATACCTCCTGAATGAAGGTCTTACCAGTCATCAGCATCACCAAACGGTCGATACCGATGCCGATGCCGCTGGTGGGAGGCATGCCATACTGCAAGGCACGCAGGAAGTCTTGGTCGATAATCATCGCCTCGTCATCTCCCTTGTCGGCAAGTTTCATCTGTTCTATGAAGCGTTCCTCCTGGTCAATAGGGTCGTTCAGCTCAGAATAGGCGTTGGCAAGTTCCTTACCGTTGACCATCAGCTCGAAGCGCTCGGTAAGACCAGGCTTGGAACGGTGCATCTTCGTCAGCGGTGACATCTCCACGGGATAGTCGGTGATAAAGGTCGGCTGGATGAATGTCCCCTCGCAAAACTCGCCAAAGAGTTCGTCGATAAGTTTGCCTTTACCCATCGTCTCGTCAACCTCCATGCCTTTCTCTTTGCAGAAAGCGCGTATATCTTCCTCTGTCTTGCCGTCGCAGTCGAAGCCCGTCTTCTCCTTTATGGCATCAAGAATGGGTAGACGCCGGTAAGGGGCTTTGAACGACACGATATTTCCATCTATCTCACGCTCCGGTTTTCCGTTGACAGCAATGCAGATGGTCTCGAGCAACTTCTCAGTGAACGACATCATCCAGTTGTAGTCTTTATACTGCACATAGAGTTCCATGCAGGTGAACTCCGGGTTGTGATTGCGGTCCATGCCCTCGTTGCGGAAGTTCTTGCCAATCTCGTAGACACCCTCGAAGCCACCTACGATGAGGCGCTTCAGGTAAAGCTCCGTGGCAATGCGCATGTACATGTCCTGGTCAAGGGCATTGAAATGAGTGATGAAAGGGCGGGCAGAAGCACCGCCGGCTATCATCTGAAGGGTGGGTGTCTCTACCTCTGTGTAGCCAGCCTCGTCGAGCACACGCCGTAAGGTGCGGATGACGGTGGCACGCTGCAGGAAGGTATCCTTCACACCCTCGTTGACCACCAGGTCGACATAGCGCTGGCGATAGCGCAGCTCAGGGTCGTCGAACTTGTCGTAGGCCACGCCGTCCTTGTATTTCACGATGGGCAGGGGCTTAAGCGACTTGCTGAGCAGTGTCAGCTCCTTGGCATGTACACTGATTTCGCCCGTCTGGGTGCGAAACACGAAACCCTTGACACCAATAAAGTCACCAATGTCAAGCAGACGTTTGAATACATTATTATATAGTCCCTTATCTTCGCCAGGACAAAGGTCGTCGCGGGTGATATAGACCTGTATGCGTCCCTTGGAGTCCTGTATTTCGGCAAAAGAAGCCTTTCCCATGACACGTCGGCTCATCATTCGACCAGCAATACAGACTTCCGGAAGGTTGTCCTCTTGATCTATATTCCATTCACCACTGTCAACTTTCTGGCGAATCTCTGTTGAAAAAGCATTGGTAGTATATTCTGCGGCAGGATACGGGTCAATACCCATTTGCCTTAACTCGTTCAAACTTTCACGTCTGCCTATCTCTTGTTCACTGAGTTCTAAAACGTTCATATAAGCTTATTGATTTGTTCGTTATTATGGGCTACAAAGGTACAAAATAAATATGAATAGTGAATTGCTAATTATGAATTATTTGCTTTTGAGGTAAATAATTGCTAAAATCTTAACATAATGTTTGGAGGTTTGGAAAAAACTTAGTATTTTTGTCGCACTAATACTAATCTAGAATGATACAGAGTAATACCAAGACACGCGTTGTCGGTGTAAATATTACCGTGGAGACTACCTCGTTTGCCATTATCGACATACGAGGCAACATCGTGGCAGAGAGCTCATTTGCCACCAGCGACTATCCTTTTGTGAACGACTATATCGGAGTGTTAAGCGAACAAATCTTGACATTAGTCGAGCAGAACGGAGGCTACGAAAGCATCCGCTCCATAGGGCTGAGTGTGCCCAGCGGCAATTACCTGACAGCCTGTATAGAGAACGCATCCAATCTGCCTTGGAAGGGTGTCATTCCTCTGGCCGCCATGTTGCGCGACAGATTAGGGCTGGCCGTGGCACTGGGCAACAATGCACACGCCATGGCACTGGGCGAACAGGCCTTCGGCGCAGCGCACGGCATGCACGACTTTGTGCTAATAACACTGTCGAGCGGAATGGGCAGTTGCCTGTGCTGCGATGGCAACATCCACTTTGGAGCCGACGGCTTTGGCGGTGAGATAGGCCACATCTGTGCTAAGGAGGGCGGTCGCCCGTGTGGCTGTGGGAAGCATGGATGCCTTGAGACCTATACAGCCGGCAAGGGCATCGTGAAGACGGCACAGGAGATTATGGCCTCCAGTCAGCAGCCCTCGATGATGCGGCAGGTGGAGAACCTTACTCCAAAAGTAATATCCTTGTTCTGTGACCAGGGCGACGAGTTGGCCATTGAGACCTATCGGCATACGGGCTACATGCTTGGACTGGGGCTTGCCAACTATGCGTCGATGGTCAATCCGGAAGCCTTTATTTTCTCAGGCGGAATCTCAAAAGCCGGCAAATGGCTGTTAGACCCTGCCAGAGAGGCTTTCGATGCCCATGTATTCCACAACATTGAGGGCAAGGTGAAGTTCCTGTCTGCTGCCCTTGACGACCATGACAGAGGCATGCTGGGTGCCTCCGTACTGGCCTGGAGCGTGAAGGAGTATTCTTTGTTCAAGTAATGCTTTACGCCAACCCTCGAATGCAAGAAAGAAAATCGGAAACTACAGTATAACGACATTATATGAGTACTAACAGCAAGACCAAAGTCATCGGCGTGGACATCGGCGTAAAGACCACGACTTACGCCATTGTAAACATTCGCGGAACGATTATTGCCAGTGACAATTTCCCGACGACAGACTATCCTGACGTACACAACTTCGTGTCGGCACTCTGTGAGCGTATCATCGTATTGGCCGAGGCCAACGGAGGATTTGAGAGCATCCGCTCGGTAGGTATCAGCGCACCCAGTGCCAACTTCATATCAGGCTGCATAGAGAATGCTTCCAACATGCCGTGGAAAGGGGTCATTCCACTAGCAGCCATGATGCGTGACCAGATGGGCTTGGCCGTGGCTCTGGCCAACGATGCCCACTGCACGGCACTGGGTGAGAAGGTGTATGGTTCGGCCCACGGCATGCAGGACTTCATCGTCATCTCGTTAGGACACGGAGGACTGGGCAGCTGCATCTTCTCGCACGGCCATCCCTACCTGGGATTCCTGGGGGCTGCCGGCGAGGTAGGCCACACCTGTGTAGAGGATGGTGGACGGCTGTGTACCTGCGGACGTCGCGGATGCTTAGAGGAGTATGCCTCTGACCGTGGACTGGCTCAGACGGCTAAAGAACTGATGGCAGAGAGTAACGAGCCGTCGTTGCTTAGGGAGCTGCCTGCCCTGACACCAGAGGCCATAGGACGTTGCTGCGACGAGGGTGATGCCATGGCTCAGGAAGTCTACCTGCGTGTTGGTCGCACACTCGGCATCGGCTTGGCAAACTTTGCCTCCGTCATCGACCCCGAGGCCATTATCCTGACAGGCGAACTTATCAGCACTGGCAAATGGCTCTTTGGTCCTACCGAGGAGTCGTTTGAGGAACATGTGTTCCCCAACATCAGGAAGCGTGTCAAGCTGATGGTCAGTTTGCTTGACAACAAGGAGCGCGATGTCCTGGGGGCATCGGCGCTGGCTTGGGATGTTAAAGAATACTCGCTGTTTCTGTAGTAATATTTTCGAGGAAGGAGAAAGAACGAAGGAGAAAGGGGATTCTCCTTCCTCGAAGGAATCATATCCTATACTTGAAACTGGAACCGCCTACGAACTCACGCATAATGCTCGTGGGCGGTATTTCTTTGTCACTGATAGGCAGGAAGTAATGAATGAACTTCAGCAAGCGGTGGGCCTCAGAATACTCTGGGCAATTCTTTGCAACGGTAGAGAGGATGAGCTCGGCATGGGTACGGAGCACGGCAAACTCAATGTTGAGGGCTGAGTTGAACATGGCATCAGCCGTTTCCTGATAGGGAAAAATCCATTTGTCTTCAGCCTCGCAGACGTTTTTCCACTGGGCTATGGTGTCCTTAGCACTGAAGGCACCCTTATTGTAGTCGCGTATGATGCGGCGTAACAGGCGATTGTCGCGGACTGGTATCCAGTTGTGGTCATCCAGCGAGATACTGGTCAAGGCGGAAATATAGATTTTAAACTTTGCCGCATCGTCGATGTCTTGTGTCAGCAGGGGGTTCAAGGCATGAATACCTTCGATAATGAGTACGCTATCACCAGAAAGCTTAAGTTTTTTGCCATTCCACTCTCGGCGACCTGTCACGAAATTGTACTCAGGCACCTCGACCCGCTCGCCCCGCATAAGCCGTAACAGATGGTCTTGCAGGAGCGAATACTCCACGGTCTCGATGTTGTCGAAATCGTAGTCGCCATTAGGCAACTTAGGCGTGTCTGTACGGTTGACAAAATAGTCGTCGGTAGAGAATGACAGTGGACGGATTCCACATGCCAGCAGTTGTATGGACAGACGCTTGCAGAATGTGGTCTTACCTGATGAGGAAGGACCGGTAATGAGTACGATACGGACGGGCGACTCCTTGCTGTGGAATCGGCGGTCTATCTCTTCAGCTATCTGCACTATCTTCTTCTCCTGCAGGGCCTCCGACACTTGAATAAGTTCTGAGGCATAGCCCTTCAGAATGGCTTTGTTGACATCGCCGGCATTCGACAGACGCATGATAATATCCCAGCGGGTCTTCTCGGCAAACATGCTGTAGGTCTTGGGCATGTCCACCTTCTCGGCCAGTACCGTAGGGTTGTTCCAGTCAGGCACTCGCAGCAGCATGCCGTCGTGGTAGCGCTCCAGGCCCCACACGGTCAGATAGCCAGCCGATGGCACCAACGGCCCATAGTAGTAGTCGGCCGTGTCGCCCAGCGTATAGTAATCGGAATATATCTGTCCGCTAGTCTCCAATAGCTTCACCTTGTCGGTGAGTCCACGCTCTGCAAACACACGGATGGCCTCCTCGTTGGTGGCCTCATTGCGACGGAAGGGCATGTCGAGATGTATGATTTCTTGCATACGTTTGCGCAACTGCTCGATGTCGTCATCGGCTATAGCATCGCCGTTGCGCTTCTTGAAGTTGCAGTAATAGCCACGCGAGATGGTGTGTTCGATGAACAATTTCGAACCAGGGAAGAGGTCCTGAGTGGACTTGAAGAGTACGAAGCACAGCGACCTGACGTAAGCATGGTGGCCACTGCCTTCGCGTGCATCAAGGAACTCCACGTCGCGATTCTGATAGAGCCGGAACTTCAGCCCCTGTGGGGTGTTGTTGACTTTCGCGGAGACGACAGGGTACGGCAGGCTGATTTCATCGGCAAAGGCTTGATAGACATCCAACAGCGAGGTGCCTTCTGGAAAACTCTTGGTGATGTTATTGTTCTTACAGCGGATTTGGAGCATTTCTATTCAAATGGATAATTGATAATGGATAATTCCTACAACTAAATGTATGAGCGAGCATGACTCGTAGCACCATCGGCAATCGTTGCAGATTAGCTGTTGATGATTTCACGAGCCCGGGCGAGTGCCAGGTCAATGTGGTTGCAGATGTTTTGCTGGCCTAACAGCGTGGGGAATCCATTACGCTGCAGGACACTCTCCACCTTGGCATTGACGCCAGAGAGCACAACCGTGACACCCTCTTTCTGACTCATGCGGCACATGTTCTCCAGATTGTGCATGCCCGTGGAGTCAATGAAGGGCACCTTGCGCATACGGATAATGCGCACCTTGGGGTGGCTGCCATACCGAGCCATGATGTCTTCGAAACGGTTGCCGGCACCAAAGAAGTACGGGCCATTGATTTCGTACACCTCCACACCGTCTGGTATGACCAAGTGTTCAAGGTTGCCCCGCTCCATATCTGCATCTTGGTTGAGGTCAATCTCGTTGAGCACAGCATGGACATCGGTGCTCTCAGCCATGCGACGCATAAAGAGCAGACAGGCACATACCAGACCAAACTCAATGGCCACCGTAAGGTCGAAGACGATGGTCAGGAAGAAGGTGAGCAACAACACGGTGACATCACTCTTGGGATTGTTCTTAGCCATGGCCAGGAACGAGCGCCAGCCACTCATGCCATAGGCTACGATGACCAGCACACCGGCCAGGCAGGCCATGGGGATGTACTGCGCCAACGGCATAAGGAACAGGAAGATGAGTAGCAGCACCAGGGCATGTATGATACCGGCCACGGGCGTACGGCCTCCGTTGTTGATATTGGTCATGGTACGCGCAATGGCTCCCGTGGCTGGTATGCCCCCGAAGAGGGGCGATGCCAGGTTGGCGATGCCCTGACCGATGAGCTCCGTGTTCGAGTTGTGATGGTCGCCTATGACACCATCGGCCACGGTGGCCGACAGCAGGCTTTCGATGGCTCCCAGGATGGCAATGGTAACCGCCGGCCCTACCAGCCGTTTGATGGTCTCCCACGACATGGCGGGGACAACAGCATCAGGCAATTGGGCACTGATGCTGAAGCGGTCGCCGATGGTCTCAATGGTGGTGACACCGGCATACTCCTTCAGCAGCAGGGCGGCTATGGTCATGACCACGATGGCCACCAGTGAGCCTGGCAAAGCCTTGAGCGGCGACAGATGGAACCTGCGAGCCAGCATGGGCCACAGGGCGATAAGCGCCACGCTGAACACCCCGACGAATGTCGACCAGGGGTCTATCGTACCTATATTATATATATAGGCGAGCCATTTCTCTATGAAGTCAGAGGGCACCACATCCATGGTCAGCCCCAGCAAATCCTTCACCTGGGTAGTGAAGATAGTAACGGCGATACCGCTGGTGAAGCCCACCACAATGGGGTAAGGAATATACTTGATGATGGTGCCCAGCCGTAGCACGCCCAGCAGGATGAGAAACACGCCAGCCATAAGTGTGGCCACAGTGAGTCCCTGTATGCCATACTGCTGTATGATGCCGTAGACTATCACGATGAAGGCACCCGTGGGGCCTCCTATCTGCACCTTCGACCCTCCAAAGAGGGATATGGCCATGCCGGCCACGATGGCGGTGATGATGCCCTTCTCAGGGCTCACGCCACTGGCGATGCCGAAGGCGATGGCCAGCGGCAATGCCACGATGCCCACTATCAGTCCGGCCATCAAGTCAGCCATGAACGTCTTGCGGTCATAGTGCTTGATGGTCGAAACCATTTTGGGTTTAAAGTCTAATGTCTTCTCCATATCCTGACTAATCCTATTATAATTACCGCGCAAAGGTACGAAAAAAATGCGAACTATACAAGAAATTTAAAGTTTAATCGGAAGACGAGATAATGGCCGTAAAAGGGAAATGGGGAAAATGCGCATGGGGAAACATGCCTAAACGAAGAATCCCGCGGGTCGTAGAGGTATTTCTCCGACCGTGAAGGAAGAAGGGGTACCTTGAACATGTCAGGCTGGTAGGGCTGTTGTTTCTTGAAGGACATGGCTCGTTTTTTAATTGCTGCACAAAGGTATTGCTTTTTCGCGGAATAGCCAAATTTTTACCATGAAACATGCAAGGGGATGTTTTCGGAGTGGACTCATATATTCTTCCCTAACTGATTGCGTGCCACACATCGAAACTTAGTGGCGATGAATTCTGTACTTTGTGGAGCGGACGGCCTCTTGGGTGATGCCCATGATGCGGCGCACGTCCTTGTCGTCCATACCCATTTCATAGAGGATGAGGAAGAAGTTATTTCTCAATTGTCTACTTTTGTCTCGGAAACTTTTCGTACCTTTGCACCGAAAGTAACGACTGACTGACGATGGAACAGAAATTCGGGAAAAACAGTATTGACATTGAGGCGCTGCGCGAGTTTTGCGAGCGCGAGGGCAAGGAGGTGACTTACCGTAAGGGCGATCAGCTGGAGCGCGAGGGCGACCCCGCACGATGGTTCGGCTTCGTCACCGAAGGGTGCTTCAAGTATGTAACGTATGGCATCAGTGATGATAGGGAGCATATCACATGGTTCTCGTTCGAGGGCGAGTTTGTGGGCGACTATCCCAACTGCCTCGACGGTCGTCCATCGCAGACTACGATCAAGGCAATGATGCCCACCCGCATCATCCGTGTCAGCGGCGAACAGCTGATGGACTTTTTCCGTCAAGACGCTGAAAAGATGGAGTTGCGCAGTGTCATAGCTGAGCATCTACTCAGTCAGGCCCGCGCCTGCTACATCGACCTCCACCGCGCCACAGCCCGCGAACGCTATGAGTTGCTGCTGCAGCGTTGTCCCGGTATTGTTGAGCATCTTGCCTTGCAGGATCTCGCCTCGTTCCTCTGCATCACCCCGCAGATGCTTTCCAAAATTCGCAAAAACATCTCTTTTGGAGCACAAAAATAGCATTTTTACAAAAATTCACTGAAACTAGTTTCAGAGTTTCACCCCCGGCATCCGATTTTCGGTTTTGTCGGGGGCTATTTCGTGGGA
>Ga0310691_10001089_pt1 | contig 43913 bp, 22 predicted proteins | sample 176DNAGHGlowgp2_FD_203887 | JGI IMG/M metagenome (GOLD analysis project Ga0310691, IMG submission 203887) | Sheep rumen microbial communities from Palmerston North, Manawatu-Wanganui, New Zealand - 1766 DNA GHGlow gp2 (v2) (version 2) | ecosystem: Host-associated > Mammals > Digestive system >... | reverse complement strand
AGAGCACAGGCAGCAGTATGGGCTCGCTGGCAGTGAATACATCCGATTGTGCCGTCTATACGGGTGGTGGTAATCTGACGATCAACGGCGGTCGTCTTTCCTTCACCAGCACAGGAGATGATGCCGTGAATACCACATACACAGAGTACTATCCAGAAGAAAAGATAATTTGCGGCACCCTGACGATCAACGGCGGCAATGTGACCTGCATCGGCGGTGAAAACTATAAAGGTGTCAATACCGGTGGCGAAGACGGTTTGCAAAATTATAATAGGAACGGTGGCTCAGTGACAATCATTAATGATAAAAAGGAAGGCACAATCGTCGTCGACTACCTTTACACCGGCAATCAAACAAAAACAGCCACTGCTTATGTGCTGACAGGCAGTGAAACAGCCATTGGCGAATCTAATTGGTATGTTGCTCAAGGCGAAGTGGCCTTTGACGGCTGTTTGGAAATCAACGGCGAGTGCCACCTGATTCTGGCAGATGGTGCAAAGATGACCGTGAAGAATGGTATCAGATACTCTTCTTCCTCTTCTTCCTCTTCTTCTCTGACAATCTATGGCCAGAGCACAGGCAGCAGTATGGGTTCATTGACGGTAAGGACAGCGTCAGGTGATGCCGTCAAAACTTCAGGCGGCGCCCTGACCATCAACGGTGGCTTTGTGACTTGCATTGGTAGCATCGGTTATTTGGGTATCAATACGGGTGGTGAAGATGGCCTCGCTCATTATACGGAAAACGGTGGCACCGTAACAAACATCAGCCCGACAGAAGATACTATTTTTGATGTAACGATCCTTGCTTCTGACCATGGTAGCGTTACGGGTGTGACTACTGCCAAGCCCGGTGCAGATGTCAGCCTGACCGCAGAACCTGAAAATGGCTATTATCTCAGTGCCATCACCGTGGATGTCAGTGGCAGTCTTATGCCGTTGACGTGGACAACCTATTCCAACACCGCGACCTTCGTGATGCCCGTCGGTGCAGTGACTGTCAGACCGACCTTCTCGGCCCTGCCGACCATCACCATCAATAATCCTGCATCGGGTGGTACCGTCGCAGCCAGCCAGACCATCATGCCTGGTACGGCCATTACCCTGACGGCAACACCCAGCGCAGGCTATGGAATGAGCAACATCGCCGTGACAGCCGGTGGTAATGCCGTGCCCGTCAACTGGACAGTATACACCAACACGGCAACCTTTGAGATGCCAGCCAAGGACGTTACCGTCACCCCGACCTTCTCATCCTTGCCCACAGTTACCGTGAATGATGCTGAGGGCGGTGTGGTCACAGCCACCACGACATCGACGACTTCCGGCGTTATCGTCACCCTGACTGCAACGCCCGACGAGGGTAGAATGCTCAGAGGCATCACCGTGACTGCCGGAGGTGTGACCGTGCCGGTGAAATGGCAGATGGGTTCCAACACTGCCACCTTCAATATGCCTGCCGAGATTGCCACGGTCACCCCGGTATTCGGCAATTTGCCCAGCATTACCATCCACTCTGCATCGGGTGGCCAAGTGACAGCCAACAAGACAACGGCGAGCCCAGGACAGACCATTACACTGACAGCAACGGAAACAGACGGCTATGGACTCAGCGGTCTCATCGTGACCGCCGGAGGTGATGCCTTGTCAGTGAACTGGCCGTCGGGCTCCAACACCGCCACCTTCGTCATGCCTGCGAAGGATGTCAGTGTCACCCCGACCTTCATCACCCTGCCCGAAATTAGCATTAACACTGCTGATGGCGGTGAAGTCACCATCGGCAAGAACTCGGCGAAACCTGGTGCAACCGTCACCCTGAACATCCATGCGGAAACCGACTATATGCTCTACGGACTTACCGTGAAGGATGAAGATCAGAATCCCGTGTACGCGAGGTGGTCTCCCCGTGCCTCCATCGCCACATTTGTGATGCCTGCGAAGAACGTTACTGTCACCCCGGCCTTTGCTGTCATGCCGACCATCACCATCAACAATCCTGCATCGGGTGGTAACGTCGTAGCCAGCGCGACCAGGGCTCCAGCAGGTACCCCCATCTACCTTACCATCTATCCCAGTCCAGGCTATAGGCTCAGCAGTCTCGTTGTGGTGGACAATGAGGGTAGGGCTGTGAATGTCACTGGCGACAAATGGGATGAAATAAACAGCGGGTCATGGGAATGGGCCAGAGTAGAATTCGTGATGCGCAGTACGGGTGTCACCGTCACCCCGACATTCACCGACGACATGACAAGTTTCTATGTCAACATGCCGTCGAACAATTACAAAAAGACGGTCAACGTGACAGCCGATGCCATGGCCGGAGGTCTGACCAGTTTCAAGGTCTATGACTATGGCGGCAAGAGTTACTCTTCACCCTCAAGGTGTGAGGGCACCCTTGTCATCAATGCGCCGGAAGGCACTTCCATCCTCTTGGACGGTACTGTTTACAGAGACTACTCGCACACCGACTTCAAGGTCTATGACGGCACTTCGGCTTCTAACGATCATCTGCTCTATACCGACTACGTGAACTGGACAGATGGCGGAGAAATGCCCACCACTGCCAGCACGGGTTCCAGCATGACCATCTACTACGCGGTGAATGGCTTCAATAAGGGTAATCTCGACCTGACGGTCACCTTAGTTGCCAACGATATGTCGCTATCCACTGACGGCGACATTGCAGAAGGCCAGGCTGGCCACTACTATGTCAATATGCCGGCCAACGGTGTGGGTAATCTGGATCTCGACGGAACAGTCAGTGAATTCAAGGTGTACGACTGTGGAGGAAAATCGGCCAACTACAAGGACAACGCCGGCGGATACCTCAAGTTTGTTGCACCCGAGAACCACGTCATCCAGTTGACAGGCAACGTACGCACGGAACCTAGTGTTGACTACATGATAGTGTACGACGGAACGAACACTCGCAATGCCATCGGCAAGTATGATGGCTTCAGCGGTGAATACAGAGTCGTCAGCACAGGTAACACGATGATGCTTTTCTTCCACTCAGACCGTGCTTTGAATTACTATGGCCTTGACCTGACTGCCAAACTGCTTGACGCCACTACATTGCACAACATCAGCGTCAAAACGACTGCTGGTGGCAGCATGGTGAGCAACAAAGCCCAGGCCAGGGTTGGCGAGGATATTACACTGACGGCTTCGCCAGCGTCTGGCACGAACAACATGCTGAGCGAACTGGTGATTGAGGATGCATCGCACAAGGCCATCGCCTATTCAGGCGGATGGTGGGAAGGACAGGATTTCACCTTCAAGATGGCAGGTGAGAATGTTACTGTCACCCCGACGTTCACCAGCAGTCTGACGGCCGAGGGCGGACTTTATATCAATATGCCGAAGCAGGGAACACTCAATGTACAGATTCCCGCTGGCGTGCAGTCGTTCAAGGTCTATGACGACGGCGGAAAGAACCGTGAATATAGCACCAGAAGCAATGGTACCCTGGTGCTGAAGGCTCCTGAGGGCTACGTGCTGAAACTGTCGGGAGGCGGCCATCAGCAGACGAGCTGCGAATTCCGTGCCTACGACGGTGCTGAAGCAACGGGAACGCCTATGTTCAATACGACAGATATGACCTTTGCGATAGACGGTCTGACGACGACCACTACAGGCCAGAACCTGACACTCTGCTATAACACTGGCGAATGGTTGTGGGAAGGTCTTGACCTGACGGTGACGTTGGTTTCTGAGTCGTTGGGACGCAACATAGAGATTGTGAACACCACGGGTGGCACGGTCACCTCCGATAAAGCAGAGGACAAGGCAAAGGTAAACGATGTGGTCACGCTGACCATCACCCCCGACGAAGGGTATTTGCTCAACGATATGACCATTACCAATGCGGACGGATATGCCGTCAACTTTACAGACTGCCGCTGGTACACTGTTTGGACTGGCAACAGCAAGACAACGACCTTCACCATGCCAGCCGAGGCAGTGACAGTGAAACCGACGTTTACATCAGCCAAGTCGGCGGAAGACGGTCTATTTATCGACATGCCAAAGACGGGTACAAAGACCGTCAGCATACCAGCAGGCGTCACCTCGTTCAAACTCTATGACGACGGTGGAAAAGACAATAAGTTCAGCAAAGGCTGCGACGGTACGATTGTGATGACGGCACCCGCTGGCAACCAACTGAAGATTGCGGGCAGTTCGAGGATGGACGACACATCAGACTTTGGAATGCCTAGAGCGTATTACAATATCTATAATGGTACGCCTGAACAGCAAGGCGACGTTATGGTCTATAGGAATCATGACTACAGAGGCAATATCTACACCATCAGCAATGGAGAGTCGGCCTATGTGTTCTTCCATTCTGGATGGAATATTTGTGAGTATGCAGGTCTCGACTTTACGGTTTCGCTGGTTCCTTCCAGCCTGTCCTATGAAATCGGAATCAGCGACGGCATAGAAAACGGTCGTGTGGAGTGCAACAAGGAAACGGCAAAGCCCAATGATGAAGTCACGCTGACCCTGACTCCCAACGAAGGCTATGTGCTGAAGAGCATCAGCGTGACTGATGCCGACGGCACCATCTCTATGCCCGGCGCAGATACACGGTGGGGTGATGCCTATTATTACTCTGTCAGCACCCTGAAGTTTAAGGTGCGGGCAAGCAACGTCACGGTATCGGCCGAGTTCATACCCAGAAGCAACCTGAGTGTCAACATACCTGAGACGGGTGACAAGGAGTTCGTCATCCCAGCAGGCACATCGGCGTTCAAAGTCTATGACTACAGCGGCGAATACGGCTACTACTTTGTGAACGACGACGGTTCACTGCTGCTGACGGCTCCAGAGGGCTACATATTGAAAGTGTCGGGAAATGTGAAACTATATCAGTCGAGTGCATTAGAGGATTACCTGGAGGTTTACGACGGCAACAGCACCAGTGCCAGAAGGCTGGGACGTTACAGGGATAATAATGGTGTCAGTGCCACCAGCAGTACCAACCAGATGGTGCTCCGCTTCGTGGCGAACTATTCTGGCTACGTCGCAAACCGTGGTGGCGTCTATCTGACGACTGAACTCCTGCCCGTCACCTATGACATCACCTACAACCTCGACGAAGGTACGAATGCTGAGGGCAATCCCACGACCTACAGTGTGGAGAGCGACGACATCACGCTGGCAGAGCCCACCAAGACGGGCTACACCTTCACAGGCTGGACCTTCAAGGGACAGGACACGCCGATGAAGGAGGTGACCATCGCCAAGGGTTCGACAGGTGAGAAGACGTTCACGGCCAACTGGCAGAAGAATGTGCTGGAACTGACCGAGGCTGTTGGCATGACTACAGACATCTCAAATGAGTGGAAGGGTAAGACGGTGGATATCTGTTTCAAGCGCACATTCGAACCGCTCGCCACTGGCGAGGGCAAGGCCTCTACGGTGTGTCTGCCGTTCGATCTTCCAAAGCCATCCACGACAACCGTCGGTACCTTCTACACCTTCGGTGGCGTGTCTGACGCTACGGGTGAGTATGTGGTGACGATGAACGAGGTGACGGCTACCACGCTGACGGCCGGTACACCGTATATGTTCAAACCTGCGACGACCGACCCGATATCATTCCAGAATACGGCCTATACCGTGCCGTCTACCGGCTTCACGCCAGCAGGTACGACAACCGATGCGAATGGCTGGGAGTTCAGAGGCACCTATAAGGAGATTACATGGCCCGACGGCCAGACAAGGCTTTATGCCTTTGCAGCCTCTAACTTCGAAAAGTCGGATGGCACTGCCCTGAACGATGTTGGTGCTTTCCGTCGCTACGACTGGGGTCATGCCAATCCGTTCCGCTGCTATCTTTGGGCACCTGACCCAAGTACGGCACGAGGCGTGAACGGAGCACCGGGTGGCCTGCCTCAGAGTATGAAGGTGGTGCTGGTAAGCGCCAACGGTGAAACGACAGGTATTGGCACACTCGATAACCGTACGGGTGAGGTGACCTTCGGTGACGAGTGGTACAGCCTCGACGGACAGAAACTCGATGGCAAGCCCAAGAAGAAGGGATTGTATATCAATAAAGGAAATAAGGTAATAATCAAATAAAAAAGGATAATATGGAAAAGAAAGAGTATGTAAAGCCTTTGATGAAGGTGTACGAGATTGAGCAGAAGCCACAATTGTTAGTTGGCAGCGGTGGTGATATCAATTATGTCCCCGCCATCCCCGGCCAGCCGGAGGACGAGAAGCATCTGGCATAACCTGTCACTGGGGCCTGGCCCTATTGATAGGTTTAGATAAAAAATCGGGCTGACGTTTGGTCAGTCCGATTTTTCTTTGTACCTTTGCCCGCAAAAAGATTAACTGCACAAATATGAAAAAGATTCTTTTGATGGTGGTGGCCGCCATGATGGCCACAGTGAACGTGAATGCACAGGACGAGAAGAACGAAATCGGTGTGTTCTACGGTGTTGGGTCTGCCTCTAACATTTTCTCGGCTATTTCAAGTGCCTTCTCTGCTGCCGCTGGCGACCAGAGTTCCTGGTGGGGCCCTATCGGTGTTGAATACTATTACCACCTCACACCTGGTGTGGCTGTCGGTGGCGTGCTTGCGTATGCCTCTTGTAAGGCTGAGGACGATAAAACGAAGCAGAAGGACCTGAGTGAGACCTTTATCACGGTGATGCCGTCGGTGAAGTTCAACTGGCTGCGCAAGAAGAATTTTGGCATGTATTCGGCACTCTCTGCTGGTGTGATGTTCGCCTCTGTCTCTGTCGAGGGCGCTGCGAAGACTGCCGACCCGAATGCCAAGGACGAGACCGTCACCCGTTTTATGTTCCAGGCCACAGCCCTGGGTATTGAGTTCGGCGGCAACCTCCGCGGCTTCGTCGAGGCTGGCCTGGGTGAGAAGGGTACGCTCTGCGGCGGCCTGCGCTATAGGTTCTGATTTTTTCTTACCAGATACATATACGCTCCTCGTGGTCTTGACCACATGATCTCTCGGCGCCGGTTGATACGGGCGAGAATGCAAATTTCTTCGTGTTCTCTTCGTTTAATCGGATTTTTATCGTATCTTTGCAGCGGAATTTAATAAGACAAATATGGAAATAGCCATTAACAACAGTATTTACAGACAGGCAGCAGATTATGCAAAGCAGCAGGGGCTGAACCTCACCGAAGTCATTGAGGGCTTCCTTGTCCGATTTATCGGACATAGCAAAGTTGCTACAGAGCAGCCCGTGCCTGATATTGTGATGACCCTTTTCGGTGCAGGTGAGTCTATTGCTGATGATGACCTGAACGCCCGTGAAGCCTACTATCAATACTTGGATGAGAAATATAAATGACGAAATTATTCCTTGATACCAACATCGTCGTTGATCTGCTGGAGCGCCGCGAGCCCTTCTGCCACGATGCTGTGCGTCTCTTTACAATGGCCTACAACAAGCAGGTGCAACTCATAGTCTCGCCGATGACCTATTCTACGGTCTCTTCCCTTCTGCGTAAGCATGGCCCCGAGGGCGTTCGCATTCTTCTGTCGAACTTCCGTCAACTTTCGCGTGTTGCTGCTGCCAATGAGCGCATAGTCGATGATGCCTTGGCCTCCCGATTTAAAGACTTTGAAGATGCGATGCAGTACTATACTGCCATTCGCGCTAAGGCCGATGTTATCATCACTAGAAACGGCAAGGACTTCTCTTTGTCTCAAATCCCTGTAATGACAGCTGGAGAATTCCTGGTATCTATAACTTGAGATTTTCAAAAGCGAATTACAAATTCGCAACTCACGGCAGCCGAATTTGCAAATTCGGCTGAACGGGAATTCGCGTACACAAAGTTCCTGACTCCTGTGTGTTCATCATCAGCACCGTCATCGGCACGGTCGCCGTACAGGCCAGTGTGCTCTAAAAGCGGGAAAAACATCTATGCGTAAGAATGATGTGAGCGAGATTATGGACAAGCCGTCCCCCAGATCTGATGCACATTTCCCAAAGAATGTGCGAAGCACAAATCCTTATAATCCATATAATCCGTGTTTAAAAAATAGTTTTTAGTTTATAATATGGCAAGTATTAAACAGATTGTGAACCACGAAAGTAGAGCCGTTAAATAAATTGAGAAACAAATTAGCACGAATTAGCACAAATTTAACCCCCTGATGTTTGGTCAGTCCGATTTTTATTTGTACCTTTGCCGAGTAATATAAGAGATGCAAAAAAGAAAGGAATTCGTAACTCTGCATGCATAATTTTAAAAATTACACCAATATGAGAAAGATTCTTTTGACAGCAGTGATTGGCACGATGTGCCTTCTTGGGGCAGCCGATGCATCGGCGGTTGATTTCCTGAATATGGAACCGATGAAACTGACGACTCCTGAGATGGAGCCGAAACTGGACTACAGCGTGAGAGACGTGCACCTCGGCAGAACGGTGAAACTGGAAGCGGCATCGCCTGAGGTGAACAAGTACCAAATGACGTGGATGCGTACCAACCCGGACGTGAAGCCATATAAGGTGATGGACGACCTGACATTCGTGGGAATCCCTGTGTTTGCTGCAGGATGGATCATCAAGAGCGAGAAAAACTCGTTCCGTCAGGACTATAACAACAAGCACGCCAACACGCGCCTGCTCACCAACTTCAAGACAGGTATCGACGACTACACACAGTACTTCGGTCCGGCATTGACGGTTGGCTTGAAGTTAGGCGGCTATGAGGGGCGTAGCGACTGGGGCAGGCTGCTGGCTTCGGCAGCAATGTCGTACGGTATCATGGCAGGTCTCGTGAACGGTATCAAATATACCGCCAGTGAGATGCGCCCCGACGGCTCGTCGGCCAACTCATGGCCCTCGGGCCATACGGCCACCTCGTTTGTGGGTGCCACCATGTTGCACAAGGAGTACGGACTGACGCGCTCACCCTGGTTCTCAGTGGCCGGCTACGGCGTGGCTACGGCTACGGGTGTGATGCGTATCCTGAACAACCGCCACTGGATCAGTGATGTGCTCTCAGGTGCCGGTATCGGTATCATGTCAACGGAGTTGGGCTATGCCCTGAGCGATATCATCTTCAAGGGTAAGGGCCTGCTGCGCAACGATCTGGAGGGATTCAGTGAGAACCCGTCGTTCTTCGCCATCTCGATGGGCATGAGTTTCGGTTCGAAGGATATCGGCTTCGCCTGGGATGACCTGACGGGTAATTCTATTTACAAGGACATCGCGAATGATTTAGGTGATGAAGTTCTTGATAACATCAATATCGATTTCCACACAGCCACATCGGTGGATGCCGAGGGTGCCTACTTCTTCAATAAGTATATCGGTATCGGTGGACGTCTGCGTGTGAGGGCGATGACCGCCAAGAGTTGGGGTAACTTCGTAGGACAAGCCCAAAACGACTGCGATGACTTCTTGGAGACGGTCTATGATATTTATAATGCCACCAAATTGAATGATGAGGATATGATATCGTCGGGCGACTTTAACCGTCTGATGACAGATGTGGTTACCGATGAGAACATCACCGTAGAGAGCGACCACCTGACGGAGTTCTCTGCCAACGTGGGTCTCTACCTGAATCTGCCCCTGAGCAAGCGCTTCGCACTGGGTACGAAATTCCTGGTGGGTCGTACGATGACACAGGAACTCGACATCAACGCCGCCTACAAGGGAACGGTGAAGAATATGGACTCCCATATCGAGATAGACAATGGTGAATTGACTGCTCTCGACTTGAGCAATATCCATGATGGCAACAAATACGACATGGAATGGGACTATCTGTCGATGGGCGGCAACAACTCTACCACATACGGCACCGGTATCTCACTGACCTACAAGTACAAGTCGAACTTCATGTGGAGGGTGTTCTGCGACTACGACTACTCCAAGAAGACCTTCACCCTGAAATACGATCCCTGGAGTTTCATGAAGGTGATGACACCCGACCTGAGCACGGTGTACGAGGTGTGTGGCATGCCTACGGCTCCACTGGAGTTTGAGAAGGAGAAGAAGATGCACTACCTGACCATCGGTGCGTCGTTCGCCGTTTCGTTCTAAGACTCTACCATCGACGGCATCAGATTCTAGAGCGTGTCCTTTCCCTGCTTTTTTGAATATCCGAAATCGAGTGCTGCGCCGATGGCGGTGCAGTACTGCGAATATTTGGGGATGTGGAAACGGATGTCGTAGAGTTTCTCCAAGGCAGGGAACACTTCCTTGCACTGCGGCAGCAGCGAGAGGTTGCCGATGAGCACGAAGTCGCGGATGTCGCTGCCGAGGGAGGCGAGCCAGGCGGCAGAGCCTATCGACTGGAGCACCATCTTGATGATGCCGGCGGCAATGTCTTCCTTCGAGGCGTCGCTCTGGGCGCGGGCGAAGTTGGAGGCGGTGGTATCCATCGGCAGTCCGGGCAGTGGCTGTGGACTGATGTCGCCGATGGTGAGGTCGATATTCCGGATGTTTCCCTGTTGGGCAAGAGTCGCTACGGTCTTGATATCACTGGTGTTTAGCATGATACGGGCCAGTCCGGCCAGCGTACCGCCTCCCACGCCGATACCGCCGATATGGCGCATGTCATCGCCGTCGCATTTGACGAAGGATGTACCTGTTCCCATCGAGACCACGATGGTGTGGTCGAGTTTCGACTCAAAGCGTGCGCCGAGACCGTCGGCGATGAACTCCTGCGACTTGCTGGTGGGCAGGCCGTAGATGGGCTGGTCGATGTAGGCGGCTCCCACACCGGTCAGCATGACGTGCTCCACGTCTTTCAGTTCAATGTTGTTGTCGTGCAGATACTTGCCGAAGGCCCCGTAGAGTGAGGTGATGGGGTCGGCTGCCGTGATGCGGATAGGGGCAGAGATCTTGTTGTTCTTGATGCCTACGATCTTGGTTGTGGAGATACCCACGTCGATTCCGATGACGATTCCCATAGTGCTATTAGACGATTTGACTATTATACACTTTGATTATTTTGATTCTTCGTTCAGTTTGTCGAACTTAGCGAGTTTGTCGAGATAGTACTGGCGCAGGTCGGCCCATTTGTAATAGGGGTGCTGGTCGGTGCTAATGGGAAGAGTGACTTCGCGCTCGTTGAGCAGCGCCTTCACCAGAATATCCCCTGAGCCTTTCTTCGGACGGTAGAAGATGAGTTGGATGTTACAGCCCATGGGGAAGATCTTGTAGTTCTGCCAGTACTGGTCGAGTTCGTCGAGGTTCTCCACCTGTACGGCGCAGTTGTCGAGTTCGAGCAGACAGGCGAGCGGCATGACGCACACCTCGTGGCCGAAGCGGAGGGTGGCCTGTGTCTGGGTGACGGTGTCGGCGGTCTCGATGATGTTCCTCAGGAGGTTGCGCTGACTGAAGGGCATGATGCCTTTCGTCTGTGGGGCAGGACCGTAGTTGAGGTACCAGCCGATGTTGTTCTGTCGCCACAGGTCGTAGATCTCCTCATCGGTGAAGAGGGAGAAGAGTTCGATGTCGGTGTCGTGGCTCTGCATATTCGTGGCAATCTCGAAGAGACTGCGCATGAAGGCACTGGCACGGAGGTTGTTGAACACCCACTGCTGGTCGTTGAAGAGGGCGCTCATCAGGCGTTCGGGATGGGTGTATTTGTCGCGCCACAACTCACGGCGTACCTTACCGTCGTTGCCGGTCTCTTTCACAAGACCGTCCCAGGGCTGGTTGAGGTAGTATTGTAACGACTCACTGACATCATTGTGGAAACGGGCTGACGGATTGGCAGCCGCCAACTCCTCGCATTCGGCAATCATAGAGAGGATGCAGCGGTTGACCACCGTGGAACGGGCGTCGATGAGAACATTCTTGCTCTTGAAGATCTCGGGGAAGTTCTGGGCCAGGCGCATGCCGATGCCGTGATGCTGGCGCTCGCCCACGGTGGAGAGGTCGCCCAGACGGTCCACCGAGGTGGGCTCGAAGGCCTCAATCTTACGGAGTGTCTCTTCGCCGAGGGGAGTCAACTTGCCCAGTTCCTTTGCTTCACGGAGGGTGTTGCGGGGACCGATGTAACTGTTTTCGGCAATCAGCCAACGGGATCCGTGCCGACCGTAGTGACTCATGTAGAATGGCTCATAGCCTTTGGGGGCGGGGGTGAGGGGCTTGTCGGGTAGGCGACGGTTGTAGTCCAGATACTGACTGCCAGACAGATACTTGTTGGCTTTGATTTCTTCGCGGGCAGTCTGTGCGGTGATGGCAAGTGCCGTCAAGGCGACTGCGAGGGTTGTCATGAGTCTTTTCATACCTTATTATAATTAAAAGAAAACCCGGCTCCACGAGGGATAACCGGGCTAATGAAAGGAGGAGTGGTACCTCCAGGAATCGAACCGGGGACACACGGATTTTCAGTCCGATGCTCTACCAACTGAGCTAAGGCACCATGTCTGTGGTTGCAATCCTTTCGTTTGCGGGTGCAAAGGTACTAAGAAAAAGTGAAAAGAGAGAAACGAAAAGTGAAAAATGCTTCTTCTTTAACCTTTTTTAAAGATTTCTCCCTTCTCCCTTCTCCCTTTTCCCTTCTCACTTCTCCAGCGGGTTCCACCCTTGGGCCTTCAGGTCAAACTCCTGGTTGTCTCGGGTGACGAGCACCTTTCCGAACTTCTCTTCCGTGATATGCCCGATGAGTTTGACTCCGTCGATCTGCTCAATCTTCTCATGGTCGCCGATGGGAACGGTGAACAGCAGTTCGTAATCCTCGCCGCCGTTGAGGGCACAGGTGGTGACATTCATATTCATCTCCTCTGCCATGACGGCCGTCTGGTAGTCGATGGGGATATTCTTCTCGTAGATGCGGCAGCCCACGCCAGACTGCTTGCAGATATGCAGGAGTTCTGACGACAGTCCGTCGCTGATGTCCATCATGGCGGTGGGATGGATGCCTGCCTCACGGAGTTTCTTGACGATGTCGCCACGGGCCTCCGTCTGCAACTGGCGTTGCAACAGGTATTCCTTGCCACTGAAATCGGGCTGGAAATCCTTGAGAGTAGCGAACTGAGAGTTGAGCATGGAGATTCTCTTCTCGTCACCGGCACTTTTCGCCTCGGCAATCTGCTTCTGGAGGTCGTTGATCTGTGCGTAGTACACCGCCTTCTCGCGCTCCAGCAGTTGGAGCCCCATGTAGGCAGCGCCGAGGTCGCCGGAGACGCAGACGAGGTCGGTGTCCTTGGCACCGTTGCGGAAGACGATATCCTCTTTCTTGGCTTCGCCGATACAGGTGATGCTGATGGCGAGACCCGTGAAACTAGAGGTCGTGTCGCCGCCGACGATATCCACCTGCCATTTGTCGCATGCCAGGCGCAGTCCGCTGTAGAACGCCTCGATGTCCTCCACGCTGAACCGTTTGCTGATGGCCAGTGAGACGGTCATCTGCCGGGGGGTGCCGTTCATGGCGAAGATGTCGCTGATATTCACCATCGCACTCTTGTAGCCGAGGTGCTTCAGGTCGATATAGGTCAGGTCGAAATGGACACCCTCCATCAGCAGGTCGGTGGTGACCAGCACCTGCCTGTCGGGGTAGGAGAGTACGGCGCAGTCGTCGCCCACGCCGTACTTTGTCGATTCGTTCTTGATCTCTATATCTTTCGTGAGCCGGTCGATCAGACCGAACTCGCCCAGTGTCGCTATTTCCATTTCTCTGTCGGGTGGTCGGTATTGTATTTCTCTTTCTTGGTGCTCTCTACCTTCTCGGAGCGTACAATCATCTCGCGCATGATCTCTGTCATGAACGGCTGGGCCTTGTTGGCGGCCTCCTGTACCTCTTCGTGGCTCACTTCGACAGGCGCATCAAAGCCGCCCAGGTCGGTGATGACTGACACGCCGAAGATGCGGATGCCGCAGTGGTGGGCAACAATCACCTCTGGTACGGTGGACATGCCGACGGCATCGCCGCCTATGATGCGGTACATCTTGTATTCTGCGGGTGTCTCGAAGGTGGGGCCTTGTACGCCGACATAGACTCCGTATTTGACGCGTATCTTTTTCTCCTTGGCTATCTCCGTAGCGAGTTTGATGAGGGTCTGGTCGTAGGTCTCGTGCATATCGGGGAATCGCGGACCGGTGGGGAAATTCTTGCCACGGAGGGGATGCTCGGGGAAGAAGTTGATGTGGTCGGTGATGATCATCAGGTCGCCCACGCGGAAATTCTCATTCATGCCGCCGGCGGCATTGCTGACGAAGAGTGTCTTGATGCCCAGTTCGTACATCACGCGGATGGGGAAGGTCACTTCCTTCATCGAGTAGCCCTCATAGAAATGGAAGCGCCCCTGCATGGCGAGGATATCGACGCCACCCAGTTTGCCGAAGATAAGTTTGCCGCTATGACCTTCTACCGTAGAGACGGGAAAGTTGGGTATCTCAGAGTACGGGACCTCCTGCTTGTCAGTTATCTCTGAAGCTAATTGTCCGAGGCCTGTTCCCAGAATAATGGCTGTCTTTGGACTTGTAGTCATCCTTGCTTTTAGCCAGGATGCTGTTTCTTGAATTTTTGCGTACATAACCTAATATTATTTCGTTAAATGATTCTTCTCCTTGCAGCATGAATTGGATGCTGATGGGTAATACATAGAGACTGCGCCTTGCTTCGGGACTCAGTGTTTCAACGTCTCTCAGACGGACGGCATCTTTTTCCGTGGTGATGATCAGTTTGGGCGAGGGCAGGGCCTCGAACGCCTCATTGATCTTCTTGATGTCTTTTTTCTTGAAGTTGTGATGGTCGCCGTATCTGAGCGGGGTGATGTTGGAGGTATATGACTTTAAGTCGTAGTAGATCTGCTTCGGCGAGGCAATGCCCGTGAGCAATAGGATGTTTTTGCCAGCCAGGGCGTCGAGGCCCTCCGGGGCATCCGGTCTCTCCGGGAAGAGCCGCCTCAGCGGCTCGTACTTGATCGTGGTGAAGAAAAGTTGCTGATAGGGGTAGAGGTTCATCTGTTTCGTCAGCACGCGGAACTCCATGGGGTTGAGGGTCGTCGGGCACTTGGTGATGATGACGATGTCGGCTCTGTCTTTCCCCTTGACGGGCTCGCGGAGCCTGCCTGCGGGCAACAGTTTGTCGTAGATGATCAGACGGTGATAGTCTACCAGCAGGATATTCAGTCCGGGTTTGACATAACGATGCTGATAGGCGTCATCGAGGAGGATGGCATCCACCTCTTTCTTGGTGCATGTCCCGCTGATCAGATGCCCGATGCCCCTTGTCCGTTTGGCATCCACGGCCACGTCGATTTCCGGATATTTCTGTTTCATCTGGTAGGGCTCGTCACCGAGGTCGCGCAAGGGTGTCTCAGGTGTTGCCACCAGGAATCCTCTGCTCTTCCGTTTGTAGCCGCGGCTCAGCACCGCCACGTGGAGATGGCCTTTCAGCAGTCGGACCAGATATTCCACATGGGGTGTCTTCCCTGTGCCGCCGACGGTGATGTTTCCCACTGAGATGATGGGTGTCTGGTAGGTGTGTTCTTTCAGGATCCCCATCTCAAAGAGAAGGTTCCTGAATCCCACGCCCAAGCCGTACACCCAACTCAGGGGCAGCAGTTTCTTGTTCAGTTTAATGAAGTCGCCCTCCACTTCTCACTTTTCACTTTTCACTTCTCACTTCACCCTGACATCGTCGAGCATACGTGCCTGGATGCGACTGTTGTTCTTGAGGTCGTTGCGAATCTGCATCATTGGCTCGTAGAGGTCGCCAAGGAATGCCTTCAACTCAGCCTGTATCTGACTGTCGAGATAAGTGCCTTTGTTCTCCTTCGGCAGGAACTGGTCCATCCAACTGCCTTTGTTAGGATAAGCGCTGGTGTAGTATTCGTCAACCTTAGCAAGTTCTGCGGCCTTCTTCACTGCGTCATCGAGACTGCCAAGTTTGTCAACGAGTTTAATCTTGACGGCGTCAGTGGCGAGCCATACACGTCCCTGTCCGATGGAGTCCACCTGTTCTGGTTTCAGACCGCGCCCTTCTGACACGATGCTGAGGAAGTTCTGATAGCCTTGATCGATGTAGGTCTGCATGTGCTTCATAATCTCGTCGTTGTTCTTTCCAAGGATGAGATCCTGCTCGTAGTCAGTAAACTTATTGGTGGTCACCCCGTCGAAGGTGACGCCGAGTTTGTCTGTAACCAGACCGCTGAAGTTAGGAATCAGACCGAAGATACCGATACTTCCTGTGATGGTGGTGGGCTCTGCGAAGATATAGTTGGCGGGAGAACTGATCCAGTAGCCGCCGGAGGCAGCCATGCCACCCATGGATACCACGACGGGCTTCTTCTCCTTCAGCAGTTTGATGGCGTGGCGTATCTGTTCAGAGGCCACGGCACTGCCACCGCCAGAGTTTACACGGAACACGACAGCCTTCACATCCTCGTCGTCGGCGAGTTTGCGCAAGTCTTCTGCGGTACTTCTTCCCACGATGCTATGTCCACCGCCACTCAGCATATTCATGGCCTCGCTATCGACAATATCGCCGTAGGCAAAGTAGATGGCAATCTTCTCGCCGTCATCCTTTTTCTTCGATTTGACATTGAGCATGTCAGAGATGGTCAGTTGTGGAATGTCATCATCCTTGTCCAGTTTCAGACGACTCTTGATTTCGGCCTTGATCTCCTCGGGGAACATGATCTTGTCTACGAGTTTAGCCTTGACGTAGTCCTGGTCTTTGGCGAAGGCCATGATGCTGTCGTTGGCCAGTTGGTTCAGGTCTTCAGCCTTCACCTTGCGCCCCTCAGCCATCTCCTTCAGCCAGTAGTTCCAGATACCGTTCAGATAGGCCTCCCGCTGTTCACGGTCATAATCGCTCATGCCCGTCAGCGTATTGCTCTCCACATAACTCTTGTATTTGCCGACTTTGGCCACCTGGTACTTGATGCCGAGTTTGTCGTAGAGTCCCTTCATGTATTCACCTTTGCCACCAAGTCCCTTGAAGTCGATCATGCCATGATCGTTCAGGTAGATCTTGTCGGCCACGGTAGCCACATAATAGGAAGCCTGCATATACTGGTCGGCGTAGGCTACAATCCATTTGCCGCTCTTCTTAAACTCCTTCAGTTCATCGCGCAACTGCTGGGCAGTGGCGGGCGCATCGAAACTGGTGGCACCTCCCTCTAAGTAGATGCCTTTAATGTTTTCGTCATCCTTGGCCTTGCGGATGCTGGCAATCAGGTCGTCGAGGCCCATGGCACTCATGTCGCCCATTCCCAGGAGGGCGTCAAACGGTGTCCCCTCCTCGGAGCGCTCACTGATTGTGCCGCCCATCTTGATGACGAATACGGAATTGTCCTTAACCTTGGTTGATGCCGACTCGCTGGCAATCATTCCTACCAGTGAGATCACGAAGAATAGCCCCATCAGCGTGATGAAGATAGCAATACCACAGATGGTGGCAAGCGTCATTTTAAAAAACTGTTTCATATACCTTATTTATTATTATATGTATTTCAGATGGCAAAGATAGTGTTTTTTTTTCAATTGAGTGTAAAAAACAGGTAATTTATTTGTGTTTTTAGAAAAAAATAGTACCTTTGAGGCGTGAAATCATTGTTTCGCGTCCTATTGATGGCGCTTATGTTTGTTGGCTGCACCATCGACACGCATGAAGACAGCCCGGATCCTGATGAGTCAAGTCTCGTCAGGGTGGGCGATTGCCTGCCGTCCTTTTCTGTGGATTATCTCACGAGCGACGGGACGGGTGTCTTCTCTACCGGACGTCTCACAGGCCGGACGGTCATCGTCTTTTTCCATACCAGTTGTTCTGATTGTCAGCGTGAACTGCCTGAACTCAATGACTATTATCTGAGGCATCGCTCTGAGCCTGGCTTCCAGATGGTTGCCATAGCCCGTGAGGAGAGTCAGGAGAGCATTGCTGCCTTCTGGCAGGAAAAACAGTTGTCAATACCTTATTCCCCTCAGGCTGACCGTCGTATCTTTAACCTTTTTGCCACGCAGACCATTCCCCGGGTCTATATTTGTTCCTCTGAGGGAATTGTACAATGGATGGGAGTGGAAAACTTTACAATTGACTACTAAAGAATATAAATTGCCAATCTACTTGTGTTAACGTGAGTTAATTATTGGGAGTTTTTCTTCTTTTTGTCGACAAAAACCATTGTTTTGTCGATAAAAATATTTAATTTTGCAATTATTAAACTTGTTTGATGGTAATTAACCGACATTGATAATTATATAACGTGAAGAAGAATTTGCTAAAGACATTGATGGTTCTATTGACCATCCTTTTGACGGCAGACATCGGAACTGCCCAAGCCCAGCAAGTAGCCCTGAAGACCAACTTGCTCTACGATGCCACTACCACGCCGAATATCGGAGCGGAGATGGGCATCGGCAAGAAGTCCACCGTGCAGTTGTTCTATGGTCTTAATCCATGGAAGTTCGGTAGTGGCGACGACAAGAAGTATGCCAAGCACTGGATTCTCAACCCGGAGTACCGCTACTGGTTCTGTCAGCGGTTCAATGGTTCGTTTGTCGGTATCCATGCCTTTGGTGGTGAGTACGACGCTGCCAATGTCAACCTGCTTTTCTGGGATGAACTGAAGGATCATCGCTTCGAGGGCTGGTATGTCGGAGGTGGTGTCAGTTACGGTTACCAGTGGGTGCTCTCCCGCCATTGGAACTTCGAGGCTTCCATCGGTGTCGGTGCTGCCTACATCGACTACGGCAAGTTCAAGTGTGGTGAGTGTGGCGCAAAGATTGACGACGGTCATAAGATTTATGTAGGCCCCACCAAGTTGGCCCTTTCCTTATTATATATGTTCTAATTCAGAGAATCCATGAACAATCGCTATTTCCTCATAGTTGTATTGTCTGCCTGTATGTCGGCAGCAGTCGCACAGACTTCCATCCTGCTCACTGGCGAGAAGGGTGGGAGTGACAACCGTGTGAAGGTCAGTAACTATCAGGTGGGTCATGTGGGCGACCAGACGATGGTGTCGCTCGACTTTGTGCTCGACTCCCTGCAAGTGCCATCCAACCGCTATCGTGCCTTCACCCCCATCATCAAGAGTAAGGACGGTGCGCACGAGCAGCGTATGAAGTCATTGCTCGTCACGGGTCGCACCCAGGAGATTGTCTTTGAGCGCGACGGCATCGATCCGCTCTATGCTGATAATTATGTGAAGGTGCGCCGTCAGAAAGGCGAGCCACAGTCGTATAAGTATGCCGATGCCGTGGATAGCCAGCCCTGGCACGACGGTGCTGATGTCTATGTGGAGTGCGACCTCTGTGGTTGTGGCGACAAGATGAAGTCCGAACAGGCCTACATCGCCAGTCTCCTGCCCCCCGATCCGTATGAACTCGTCAATTATGTGGATGTCGTGCCTACCCACGTGAAGAAGGATGTCAAACTGCATGGCTCCGCCTATATCACCTTCGTGGTCAATAAGTGGGAGATGAAGCCCGACTATATGGACAACCGCCGTGAGATCCGTAAGATCACCGACACCCTCGACGTGATGGTGGCCGATCCGAACATCACCGTGCGTGAGATCAAGATTCACGGCTGGGCATCGCCTGAGAGTCCCTATGAGCATAACAATATGCTGGCTACCAACCGTGCCAAGTCGCTCACCGACTATGTGAAGAGCCTCTACAGTCTGCCAGCCAACGTATTCGCCCCCGCCGAGGCCACGCCCGAGAACTGGATTGGCTTGCGTGAGGCCGTTGAGAAGATGGACGAGCAGACCTTGCCCCACAAGCAGCAGATTCTTACTATTATTAATAAGGTGTTGTCTGATATCGACAAGGGTGTCACCAACCAGGCCGACCGCGACGAACTGTCCATCCGCAGCAAGTACCCCGAGGAGTACCGCTATCTGCTGAAGGAGGTCTATCCCGGTCTGCGCCGCTCCGACTACGAGATATCCTTCAACTTCCACGACTTCAGTGTCAGTCAGGCCAAGGAGATCTACAAGACCAAGCCCTATCAGTTGTCGCTGCGTGAGATGTGGGATGTCGCCAACACCTACGAGCAGTACAGTCCTGAGTACAACCAGGTCATCCAGACGGCTCTCAACTACTATCCCGACGAGCCCGAGGCTCTGATAAATCTGGCCAATGTCGCCATGCACCAGAAGGACTTGCTGAAGGCAGAGACCCTTTTGCAGCGTGCCGGCACCAGTGCCAAGGCCGACCAGGCCCGTGGCGTGCTGTCCATCCTCCAGGGCAAGTATGATGAAGCCGAGAAGTTCCTCAACGCCGCCGCCGGCAAGGGACTTGACGTGTCGAAGAATCTCGAAGCCCTCAAGCAATTACGATAAAAACAATATATTTCAAATTAATTAAATAATTAACTCTTTTAAACATTTTTGCTTATGAAAAAATTAAGTTTCTTAGCGTTGGCAGCAGTAGGACTGCTGTTCGGCGCATGCTCGTCGAGCGATGTCTCTGACGAGGTCAATAACCCAGACTTCAAAGGTAAGACTGGAGGTTATTTCAAGATTAATCTGAATCTGCCGACTGCACCTGTCGTTTCCACTCGTGCTTGGGCTGAGGATGGTACAAACATTCTCAACGACGGACTTGCTGTTGAATATGGTGTAAACACATGTGTTCTTCTGCTTTTTGATGGCGCTTCAGAGACTACAGCCACGTTGACGCAGGCTATCGACCTCACCACAGGCTTCAATAATGTTGCCGACGATCCAAATCACATCACGACAAATAAGGAGGTTGTCGCTAAATTGAATAATGCCCCGACTGGTAACCTCTATGCAATGGCTGTCATCAATGGTAAAAACAACATTGAATTCGAGTCGGCCACGTCTATCAAACTAAGAGGTACCTCTACATCTACATGTACCATTGGTGACCTTCAGGCCGCCCTTGCCACATCATCTGACGTGGATGTAAATGATTTCATATATGATGTATCCGGCACCAAGTATTTCTTTATGACCAATGCTGTGCTGAGCCTTGAAAAAGGTGGAACTGTTGCACCTGCTACCGCAGCAGGTAACCAACACATTCTGGCTCCCGTCAATGCTGAGTTTATTTATGACACAGAGGCTGCTGCAGTTGCTGGAAAGGCTGCTACTGACATCTATGTGGAGCGTGGTGTGGCCAAGGTGACCATTGGGTCGGCAACCCTAGGAACTACTGCCCTCACTGCTAAGACGGGCGTTACCATCGCTGCGACTCTTGATGGATGGTGTCTTGACAACACCAACACCCAGTCGTATGTTGTCCGTCAGGTGCCAACAGGCACATTCTGGAATTTGTGTAGTAATGGAACTGCCGCTGCTACCGACAAGTACCGCTTTGTAGGTGCTAACGCCGTTGATGCATTCTACGGCACCACCGCTTCGGGCTATCGAACCTACTGGGCTAAGGACCCCAACTATAATACTGCCGGTACTTTCAGTTCTGCAAATTATGCAACAAAAAAGATAACAGGAACTGGGGATAACAATCCTCTTTATTGCCTTGAGAATACCTTCGATGTTGAACATCAGATATTCAAGGAGACCACACGTGCCATTATCGGTGTGACACTGACATCGACCGGAACCTTCTACATTATGGGTGCAGACCGCAAGACCCTCTATCCGGAGAGTGATGTGAAAAACAAGATTGTTGAGAGTATGATGAGCACCACTGCATTTAGTTCATGGTACAGCACAAATGGCGTAGGAACGCTCAGTGGCTCAGGTGTCACCGTTGCTTGGAGTTCAACTGGTGCAGGTAAAATCACTGTGACTGGCGTGACAATACCTGATGCCAATATAGGAACAACCAGTTCTGTAGACGGAGCAGACTGGACAATCACAAGTTCCACAGGATCAGTGGACGGTGTTGACTTCAGTTCACTGATTTCGACGCTGAATGATATGCTGGCTAATGTGGAGCGCTTTGAAAACGGTGTGGCCTACTATTCCATCCGCATCAAGCACTTCGGTGACGACCTGACACCATGGAACACTGACGAATTCTCGACAGCCCCGAAGGAAGCCACCATTGATGACATCTATCCTAATGATACTCGTCGCGATGCCAACTATTTAGGCCGTTACGGTATGGTTCGCAACAACTGGTATGATCTCCAGATTGGTGACATTCTGAAGGTTGGTGCTTCCACCATTCCCGATATTACCACTAATACGCATCCCGACGATGAGTTGGAGGATCTCTACATCAAGGCCCGGATTAACATCCTGTCATGGGCAAGGCGTCCGCAGGCTTGGAATCTGAAGAACTAATCTGAACTTCCGTGAGACTGTGTCATAGCCTCTCGCCCTGGCACAGTCTCACTTTAAAATAAAATAGTCGAAATATAACATCGCTGACGAATCAAACGACATGAAGATCAAAAAACTGTTTTTGGCACTTGTATCACTCGCAATGCTCTCTGCTTGCGGCATGATGAAAGAAGATGAGGACACCACCAACTGCGGTCTCTTCGTCTGCTTCAAGTACGACTACAACCTGCAGCGTTCCGACATGTTCCCTGACCATGTGGGAGGAGTGACGCTGTATGTGTTCGACAGCGACGGTCGCTTCGTACGCTCCTACGAAGACAACAACATCCCCGCCATGGGACGTATGCTGAAGGGCGAATACGTCCACTGCATGCAGATCATGGACCTGCCCGACGGTAAATACCGTTTTGTGGCATTGGCCAATCAGAAGTCCTATGAGCAGACGCTCGCCACACCGGGCGCAAAATATCGCCGTACGGTTCTTGCCGCAGGCGAAGACAATGAGAAACTGACAGTCGTCCTCGACCGTCAGGCGACACGTGCCGACACTCCGGCCAATGCCTACGTCAGCAGCGTGGCTCCGCTCGACACCCTCTGGCACGGTATGACGGGCAGCGATCCTATCGAGATCAAAGGGCTTGATCCTGTGATTACCAAGATATCCCTGACCCGCGACACCAAGATGCTCACCATCGGGCTGCACAACCTCGACGAGGGCAAGCGCACAAGCATCAGTGCCGACGAGTTTGACGTCTTCATCGTTGACAACAACGGTAAGTTGGGTTATAATAATGACCTGCTGGAAGATGAAGACCTGGTGTATACCCCGTTCCATACATGGGACACAACCTCTAAGGACGAGCAGGGTAACGTCGTCGATGCGACGGCTCATGCCTGCCTGACCTTCAACCGCCTCATCTGGCGCGAAAAGCCTGATGAAAATGCGCTGCTCATCATCCGCAACAAGGTGACGGACAAAGTGGTGGCAGCCATCAACCTGACCGACTTCCTGGCACAGGGCCGTAATGCCTACGATACCTATGCTTATTCGCGTCAGGAATACCTCGACCGTTCTTACGACTACTACATGGACTTCTTCATCAAGAACGATACGTGGCAGTATGCCGATGTGCGCATCAACGTGCTCTCATGGGCCAAGCGCATCCAGAACGTCGATTTGAAATAGAAACTACACATTAATTTATATATAAGGAGTGACAATGAATTTCCGCCGGCTGATCAATCAAATCGTAGCACTTGCTTGCCTCGCTATGGTGTCTGCCTGTTATAATTACGACAGAGACATCGTGGATGGGGTGAATACGGGCGACTGTTATATCAGCCTGGCCATTTCTGTCAGCAATGGCAGCAAATATGCAACACGTGCAGGGGAGAAGCCTGCGGGTGGCGAGGACGGCGACGGGCGCGAGGCCGGTTTCGAGCGCGAGAACACCGTTACGGGTATCACGCTGGTTCTCTATCAGGCTGATGCTACAGGTATCAACACTACATCTGACCCCACGCTCGATTTGGTACGTTACTTCCCAGTGACAGAAAGGGCTGTAGGAACAATGCCAATAGAGGTGACCTATACCACAGGCGACCAACCTATTGGTAGGCCGAATCTCAACTACTCTGGCACCTATCACGCCATTGTCATTGCCAATGCCCCGGAGGTGGCGGCTTCCCTTGTAGAGGGTACCAGCAAACTAAGTGATGTGCGTGATGCCATCACTCTTGGCACAATCTATGTAGGCAATCCCACGATGGCTGCCGCCAACTGTACCCATTTTGTGATGTCGTCGGAAAAGGATAACATCATTAACTTTGGTAGTGTGACACCAACACAGGATGCCTCTGGCGATATGCACTTTGACCTGACCACCCAACCCCTCATCATCGAGCGTATGGCCGCCCGCATCGACTTCTGGTCAGCCAATTCCAATGGCTATAAGACCAGCACGGACAACGCTGCCTATACCACTCCCGGCTATGAGTATACTGTGTGGAAATCGACAGATACCAGCACGCCCACCAGTAACGACAGGTTCGTCGTAACGGGTATCGTGCCCTTCAACCTTGCCAATGGCCATACTACTTACGGCAATGAGTATCTGATCAAACGGTTGAAAGATAATCTCTCTGCAACGACAGTTAATTATCTGGCGGATGAGACGGCTGCTACAAGTTATGTCATCGACCCGCAGACGCTTGGCAAAACAGCAGGCGTAACCCCGACACTCACAAGTCCGCTGTCTGGCTTATATACTCTGATTGGCGGTGAGGGCGGTACAGTGGATGTTGAAAGTACTACTGACAATCCCTATTACCATTCCATAGCGTCAATGCACGGCTCTTCCACGGCCAGTTCTACTATCGATAGTAAGGAAAACGTCGTGGTCTGCTATCCGATGGAGAACACGTTGTTGCCTGAGTCGAAACTCTACTACCATGCCACTGGTATCGCCATCGTCGGCTACTACTATAAGAACGGTACTGGCACAGGCACCCGCTATGTCTATCTGGGATACCTGCGCCATCAGGGTGAGGCTGCCTCTTACGATATACAGCCATACACCACACCTTTGACCACTACAGAGACGATGGGGACAACCCCCGCCATGAAGTTCGGTATCGTACGCAACAACATCTATCGTGTCAGTATTGGCCGTATCGACGAGAAGGGTACCCTCGAACTGAAGATCAAGGTCAAGAAATGGGATCCTTTCATCCATGACTTTATCTATATGTAATATCAGGGAGGTGATAGTTATGGATTTGTTTAGAAGACATACATCTATATTGATTATGATGTCGCTCTTGGGATTGGCTGCCTGCTCGGATGACATACAGGAACAGCCATCGGGAGGCGACGGTACAACAAAGGTCCACATGCGTATTACTCCCTACGGCTCCTCGTCAAGGACACGCTGGGCCGATAGCGAGAATGCCAAGGATGACGAGATGATGAACCTCTGGACAGTCGTGGTGGTTGATAATGCTGACAATAAGGTGAAAAGCGTCCGTGCCGCCAATCCTGCTACAGGCGATAAACAGGAAATCGACGATCTGGAGACAACGGTCAATCTGACATCCGGCCATACCTACCGCTTCTATTCCTTCGCCAACATTCACCCGAAATTGATTATGGCCTTGATGAAAGGCTCCGCATCGTTAGGACGTACCCGTGCTGACGGTGATATCCCTGTGAACTTTCCCACCAACGATCCTGCCGGACGCACTAACCCGGAGAATCCTAATAATGCTTCGAGTCCGGATTTGATCTCTCCGAATAATCCACCCTACTCGACAGAATTGACGGGTGTCGCAGGATACAATTTCACGTCGGGTGTTACCGGAGATGGCAATCATGTGGCGGAGTTGATAGATGAAACGGGGTATGAGGTCTTTAAGACGATGACCGTCGATGCCACTAAGATGCAGAATGTCCTGCTCAGTGTCGATGGTAACGGTTTTAATCCCAGTGCCGACAATAATATCTATGGAGCAAAAGGCATCCCCATGTCGAATGTGCAGGAGATGACAGTATCAGGCATAGATACCAACATCGACCTGATAGTGGTGCGTGGAATGGCCAAGATCGAACTGCGCCTCTACAACGAGACTGCCAGCGATCTCTATGTCCGCTCAGTCACACTCACCAACCTGACAGCCAACACCGTTGGCAACCTGAGGCTGCTGCCTACACTCAGTCATAAGGATGACATGGAGGCCACTCACAAGGATGTCCTGCCTCATCTCGGAAACAGTTTCCGCCAGCATTTTACCTATAGTCTGCCAACAGCCCAGCCTGTGGCGAAAGTGAATACGGATGAAGTGGCAGCACAACAGACGGCTTACCAATCAGGGGCAGTCTTTAAGAACCAGAAGATAACGTTCTACGTCAACGAGAGCCAGTTGGCTTCCACCTCCGACAGATACTATATCACGCTGGGTGTCTCAAAGGGATCTTCCGGCCCTGTCAGCGAGTACCGCTATGCCATTATTACAGGTAAGAACAGCATGGGAGATGCTGTGACAGACTGGAGTTATATCTCCCGTAATGACTACCGTATCATCCCGCTGGTACTCGATGACTATAAACTCGACCTGATACCCTACGACTTCCCTCCTATCGGGGTCTATCCATGTAGTGTCGTGGAGGGCGATGTCTATAACACGCTGACCTTCCACGACTATGGCCATTTCCACCTGCTGCCGCTTGTTACGAAATACAGCGAGACGGCTGAGATTCCGTATAATGATACGTCGGCTGATGTCTATTGGACTTTAGGCGCATCCAGTTCTGATGACCCCACTACTTTTGCGAACGCCACATTGTCCGGTCAACTGAAATGGTTTACAGATGCTAGTTTTACGACACAAGCGACTGCTAATGCCAGCGGATTCTATCGTAAGGATGCCGATGGTGGCAGTTCTACGGCAGATGCCGATGATGCCGGAGGTGTGCCCCGGTGGGACAATAACCTGATATGGAAGCCGACGGATGCCACCAGTTACCGCCCATTCATCTATGGCTATATCGCAGAGCATGCCTCCCTTACAGCCGACATCAGCGAGTATCATACATTCACCGTGAAACTGTGGAAGAAAGGTGCTTCCGAATCGTTCCGCGACCTTACCTGTTATTTCCGCATGGTGCTCTCCAAGGATCAGTTGGGGATGGCCCGCCGACGAGGTGTCGGCACGGCGCGCCATATGCCCCACAGTCGATGAGAGGTGCAGGCTACCAACAACAGACTATTCTATCTTTATATAAGGAAAAAATGATGAAACATAGGATTATTAATCATATAGCACTCTTTGCCTTGCTTTTGCTGACAGCCTGCCAGAGCGACGATACAACTGGGCAGGGTGGGGGCATACAGCCCGACGGCAAGGTGCGCGTCCGTCTGAATGTGGGAGTAGAAGGCTCGCAGAGAACCCGTGCCTGGCAGGATGGTGTCAATGCCGTTACCGCAGAGATGATGAACGTCTGGACGGTAGTTGTTGTTAATGATAATGATGGCGCAGATAAGAATAAAGTGGTTTCCATCTATGCCTGCAAGCCTTCTGGCGAACCTGATCAAGAGATTGATAACTATGTGGAACTGCCTGCTGTCGGCACTTACCGTTTCTATTCCTTTGCCAACATGTCGCCAAAAGTGGTGATGTCGTTGTTGGGAATCAGCGGCTCTGGTGATGCCACTGCTAAGTCTGCCCGTACCCGTGGCGATAATGATGATCCAACAGGAGGCAACGAACCGAATGGCGGAGGAAATGAAAATGGTAGTAGTGCAAGTGCCGGAACAAAATATGATGATAGAATTCAAACGGGTGGGGGGGATCATGAGCCTAATGCAGCCGGTTCTGTTTCTTCAAACCTACCTACAGGTACTACTGATACAGATTTCTATACCCATGACAATACATATCAGAAGAATAAGTTCTATTCCATTGCTTTTGATGATAACCAAACTGTTACTGCTGCCTCTGTAGAAAGCAAAACCGTTAATGTGGCAGGAAACAATTTCGATGTAATCGCTACTGATAACGGATTTGGGGCCAAGGGCATCCCAATGAGTAATGTCCAGACCATTGAAGTTTCGGAAACGACAGATAAGATTGAATTGATTGTCGTTCGTATGATGGCGAAGATAGAGGTGGATGTCTATAATGACGGAGCAGACAACCTTACCATTGAATACATCAAGTTGATGGATGTCACAAGAAATGTGGATAATAACCTGAAATTACTGCCCAATTATGGCACTGATCCTGATTATCCTGATGATATGGGTGCCCACCATATGGACATTCAGCCAAACTTAGGTAGTGGAGCCACAAAGGCTAATTTAACGCTATATCCGACAAGCGATAATGTAGTTGTAGCCTCATCCCACACCAAGGATTCAAAAAATCCCGTTAAGTTCATCTTCTATGTCAATGAGAGTACAGCACCTACAAACGGCTCAGGGCTGTTCTATTTGGTCTTAGGTATTAAAAAAGGAAGCGCCCCAGTTGAATACCGCCATGCCCTGATTAACCAAAAGGGAAAGACTACAACTGATGACGATGCTTGGGACTATATCGCCCGCAACGACTATCGCATCATCCCGGTTGTGCTGACTGACTGGCAGTTCCGCATCGAGCCCATCGCCTTCGTGCCCATCGCCGGCTATCCTGCCGTGACGCTCAGCAGCGATGCCCTGAAGGCCACCTTCAGCACAGGTGGTTTCATTGCCCTCCAGCCCTACGTTAAGAAACGAACAGATACTGAATGGCGTGACTTTAGTAATCCAGAGGTACAGGTACAGTCTGTTTCATGGAAGACCAAAGGTGACGCGACTGAGAATCCTTCTGGTGATGGTAAAATGATAAAGACACCGTTCGCATACGACTCGTCCACCCATTACATCATCGGTGAGTTGAACAATAATCTTTCCTCAGGGACCTATACGACTGCTGTAACTGTCACAGTGAAACTTGGACCCGATCCATCTGACCCTCCGTCTCTTACTGATGAGGATCAGTACATCTACAGTTTTACGTGTGACGTTATTTTGCAGGTACCATAAAATATAAACAAAATACCAGGAAGAGTCGAAATATATTTCGCTCTCCACTCGCTTAAAGCGTTCTTTGACTTATTGAAGCACAATCCAGACGCTCCTCCGTTTAGTGGTACAAGGCCACTAATTTTGGTGGTACAAGCACTAAAAATGTATAAAAGGTGGTCAATGACCACCCGAAAAAGGTGGTCGCTCTTGGTTGTTTCGTAAAAAAGTGTTATCTTTGTCGCCGAAATTAAACAAAATTTTAATAAGATGGAGACGATTATAGAACAATTTGAGAGAGCCTTGGAGCGTTGGCAGAAGATGCAGCCACTGAATCAGTACGATCAGGAAAAGTTTAGTAGGCGGTTCTCTATTGATTTTAACTACAACTCAAATCATATTGAGGGCAATACCTTGACTTACGGTCAGACAGAACTCTTGCTGCTCTTCGGCCGTGTCGTTCAGGAAGCAGAGATGCGCGACTTGGAGGAGATGAAGGCCAGTGATGTAGGTCTGAAGATGATGACAGAGGAGGCCACTATGTCGGTACATCCGCTGACAGAAACATTTATCAGGCAACTCCATAAGACACTTCTGCGTGAGGACTATGAGGTGTATCGCAACCTCCCCGGAGGTGTGACCACATCTTATACTATCCATGCCGGGCAGTACAAGACACGGCCCAATTCGGTTATCACACGATACGGCGACCGTTTCGATTATACCTCTCCCGAAGAGACACCGGCATTGATGAGTGACCTGGTGTGGTGGTATCGGGAGGAAGAGGCTAAGAAGGAACTTACTCCTGTCGAATTGGCCATTCTGTTCCACTATCGTTACATCCGCATCCACCCCTTCGAGGATGGAAACGGTCGTATCGCCCGCCTGTTGGTGAACTACATTCTGGCTCGTCACAACTACCCGATGGTTGTGGTTCGCTCTCGGAAGAAACAGGAATACTTAGAAGCCCTGCACCGGGCAGACCTTCAAGTGGGGAGAGCACCTTCTGATGGAGCACATGCTACACTTGAACAGATTCTGCCGTTCTATAATTACTTTGTGCAATTAATGACAGAGGAGATTAACGGTTATGTGGACTTCCTGACAGAGAAAAATCCGGATATATGGTGGTTTGACGGAGAGCGTGTCACTTTCAACAGTCCAACAGTGCCAATCATACTTGACGAGATGAGAGGTAATCCGAATATAACTCAGGCCGCGTTGGTTTCTATTTTGGGTATCCAACGCTCTGCGGTGCAAAAGACGATGAAACTTCTTTTGGACAAAGGATATGTGATACAGAGGCAAGGTCGCTATAAGTGGCATGTGGTTATTACACGCTCATAGTGCATCCCTCAGGAAAAAACTGTCATTAGTAAAGCCCCTTTTCGTGCCAGAATCCTATCCCGACCTCGGGAAATCATGAACTGAATCTCGGGCATGGTTTACCCTCCTGTGCATAAATATGCCCTGAATCTGGGGCAAGAAAATCCGACCTCGGAAAAGTCTGCCCCGAATCTGGGGCACGTTTCTGCCCCCTGTGCATAAATATGCCCTGAATCTGGGGCAAGTAATTCTGACCTCGGGAAAGTCTGCCCCGAATCTGGGGCACGTTTCTGCCCCCTGTGCATAAATCCGCCCTGAATCTCAGGCATGATTTACCCCCCTGTGCATAAATATGAACCGGATTTTGGGCAGGGTTTTCCGCCCTCGGGATGGTTTGCCCCGTTTTTCAGGCAACATATTCTGACTTTGGAATGGCGTGTTGAGCCTTTATCGGATTGTGCATCAAACGAAAAATATCATGTCCCGGCAGCCCGCTGCAGGGATTAATATATATAATAATGTGTAACGACATAAAACGAGATAAAGCGATGACAAAGAAACTGCTTTTCAGACATACATCCACACTGCTCCGTACAGCCCTGCTGCTCGGAGTTGTGATACTTGTTAATACACAAGCGAAGGCGCAGACAGCAGAACAATGGGCTGCCATGCCCGATGCTTTCGAAACAGTAGATCCAACAACGGTGGATTGGAGCCTGCAACCTTATTTCTATATTCAGTTTAATAATGGTGATATACATAGTTTCTTAGGTGAATTTGGAGAGTCTAACAAACTGACAGCGAAGGATTATATTCCTTTTGCAAAAAATATACTATGGACTCTGGAACCAACAGATACAGATGGCCAATACAAACTGAAGAGCAAAAATGGTTACTACGTTTATTCTGTGAGTGAGGCTGAACCTGGACATGCAGACAGAATTCATAGATATTATAGGAGTTCTACTACAGCAGATCCTGCTATTTTTACAATTGCTGTAAGTGGTAATTTCTTCCAAATAAAGGAAGTTGGACAGACTACTTGTCTAGGGCGTGATCATGGATATGAATGGGGTGATATTTATGATTTTGCCTTAGATTCTCCTCATGGTATAGTTCGTTTTGCCAGGCTTAAGAATAATATCGCTCATATAATTTATTATAGAGAAGAAGGTACTGAAAACGGACAATTTCGTCCAAATTTTGTAACCACTCGCCATTATCTTACCTATTCCGGTGCAGACTATGGACAAAAAGGCCTGATAAACAATGGCTCAATGGAAAGCAACGATAATAGTAGTTATTACTCCCCCAATAGCACTACTCCATCAATGATTGAAGATGGAATCGGTAAGGATGGTAGTAGAGGTATAAGTGTAACTAGTACTGGAACTGAAGAGAATGATTGGAATACCCAATTTATCATTAAAGCAAATGAAATAATTCCTATAGGGACTAAGTTTCGTGTGGAGTTCGATTACAGGGCTGATCAGATCGTAAACGGGGTGCCGAATCAGGCTCAAGCTCAACCTGGACAATATAACCATTGGGATGCGATAGGAAGTATCAACTTCAGTACCAATTGGCAACACTTTAGCAAGGAGATTACGGTCACTGCCGATATGGGAAATGGAGATGGGCGCAATAATTCTTTTCAGTCCATCGCCATCTGCTTGGGTAAGAAAGCTAATACTAACTTTTACTTCGATAATATAGTATTAACGATTCCTGACAATACCGAAGTCTCATCGAGAAAGTCAATCATCCCTAAAGACAAATCCCTTTGGACATTGCCTACCATCGCAGCCTATCATCAGGATGGCCTTTGGGACTTGGTCCCAACGGGGGTGGATGGAGAGTTTTATATAAAGAAATATGGTGAAGAGAAATATCTCACAACGTCAGATGATCACAAATATGGAAATGCAAGCCCTGACATTTATTATACTGTCTTAGGCGATAACAATAATTTCTCCAAATATATACTTGAAAGCCCTAATGCAAATCGATATACACGGATTAAAAATAATGCTCCGTCTAACGTTTGGGGATATTCGCGCTATCTGACTCATTCTGATGGTGATGGATGGCCTGTACTCGAAAGGAATAGCAGTAATGCTAACGATCCTGATTTCTGGTATGCCGGTTTCCTACCCGTGGAAGTACCTGAAACCAAAAAGGACGAATATTATGGGGTGTTGCTGAAAGTAAAGCCAAGAAAAGATAACAGAATTAAACTGACTCGAGAATCCAATAGTCAAGGTAATCCTGTAATACAGCCTTTAGCGGGAAGTACATTAGAGGATCTGTATGGGGCGACGTTTACTCCAGATAGAGATTACACTAATTTGTTCCAAATAAAAAACCTTCCGATAGGTTGTTATACGAATCTTGTAATTGAATTTGAGGGTGCGATTACTTCAGGTTGGGGTATAAGTGGTATTATTGGTGGAGAACAGAAATGGGTACCGATGGATGCAGGCATCACATCTTATACGATGAATTTGAATGGATTCTCCTCAATAAACGATTTTACGATTTTCAATGTGGGTAGTTCAAGAGGATCAATTACTATAAAAGCCTGCTATTTCACCCCTTCAGAAGAACCCGATTGTGGTAAAAATGAAATGTTAATACATAATGGAGGAACGGCCGCTTACTCCGAGGATGCAGGAGAGCGCAAGTTGTGGAAGTTGGAGCAGGTTGATCCTTATGATTATTTACACTTCAGCCTGGCGACTCCAGAAGGAAGATATTATCAAGCCGATGGTGTGGTAACAGATAATGCTGGTAATGCCAAGATCTTCACAAACACAGAACTTCTTGAAAGATTTGACTTGAAGTGGTTTTTTATTGAACCTGCTGTGAAGGAAATATCTGTTGATAAAATGATAACTCACAGAATGTCATACTTGAAGCAGTATGCTAAGCCAGGGCTTGATAAGCAGGGACTGGCTACTGATGCCGAATCTGACTGGTGGGACCATGGAAAAGGAATTCAAAAGACTAATCATTTCGAGATTACACACTTTGTAAGGAAGAACAGTACACTCACAGTTGAATACCCAACTGTGCTGAATTATAATAATGATCATATCTATTATCAGCGCTTTTATCACTATAATGATGAAACTTGTGATGCCGCTTACCCTGATGGGACGGATATTGTTGGCCTAAAGAATCATGTCAGTCTCGATGTTGATGGCAATGTGCAGTACTTCCTCTACAAGAACGGTATAGTTACTGGCGAAAAGTTAAAATGGGATGCTTTTGATCAAGGTTCTTACGAACGCAAAGCTCAACGAAGATTCAAGTTCACAAATTCAGATGGAAAGAATTTCACTGTAGCTGTAGATGTATCTCGATATAGTGATTTTACTTATGACAACACTGATCCTTTGAATAGTAATTTGGAGGAGCCGTCACTTACCATGCGCTATATCTATTACATGAAGGATGCCAAGGAGATGGCAAAAGACCTGACAAGTTACACAGAGCAATCGGGTGTGACTGATAAAACGACATGGAAAGAGGAGGGATCTGTATGTGTTGACGAATTTAAGTGGATGGAGAGGAAAACATTCCATTTCCCTGCCAAGCCGCTACCATATGAAAACGATAAGTGGGCAGGCTATCGTGGCGAATTCATTGGTCTGCGCCATGTGTTTTCTGACTATTGGGTGTTTAATGACGGTAATATAAATTCTACAAGTGATAATAATTTGGTGTCGGCAGTCATTGATAATAATAGTGGTAGGATTGAGGTAAGGATATATGACCCGAACAATACTGGAATCAGGTTAGGCGGCTGGAATCCTGTACTTGCAGATAATCCTGGTCTTAAGCAAAATACGACTGAAGGTAATGACGAAGATTATCAAGGCTTCTATTTCTATGACAAGGTGGCACGTAATTTAAAGACCCAATATGGTGACAGCCGCTTCGTGGTTTTCAGATATCCGAAGGATAGTGATGGCAAGGCCACTGCAGTCACCAATACGGGCAAAGAGGCGTTTATTCATGTCTATTTGAATAATAACGGAACAAGATACCAACTGGCGCAGTTTACAATTATCTTTGATAAAGATACAGAAACCATTCCTTGGACATCGGTTAACAACTCCGCTCAAGTGAAGGGATCGAGTCGTGAACCTAAACAATTGTACGATATTGCAGGAGATCCTATTGCCAAAGTCACTTTTGACTATCCGTCTGGTGATACTTACCATTATCCTGATAAGGGAGTGTCCCGTCATGACGGCGGGGGCGATAGACCTGCAGGCAGTACTATAGCCAACTCTAGTCCTATACCATTGTCTTTTGGTCATACGAACTATGCTTTCGACGGTAATGGAGCAAACTGGGGTTCATACGCTATGGTGTCAGAGAAAAGGACAACATGGGGTAATGATAAACATATCTTGCCTGCTGATGATGGAACGCCAGTTTCAGAAGGAAGTACAGAAACCTATGGCTATAATCGTAGTGCGGATACTGGCATGCAAAAGGCTTTCCTTTATATCGATGCATCGGAGCAGCCTGGTGACATTTGTGCTATAGACTTCCAAGGAGAGTTCTGTGAACAGGATCAATTGATGTGCTCAGGCTGGATTTCTGGTTCTAACAGATATAGTGACAATGGTGAGTACCGTTGTCCTGGTGGCATCACACTGACCGTAAAAGGTGAGGATTCTAATGGATCAACAATACCCATTTATCGCTTCTGCCCTGGTCAGTGCTATGAGTTGGATAATGGAACAGGTACTGATGGAAGTACAGATGCTAATCATGTGGTTTGGCAGCAGTTCTATTTCACATTCAATACAGACAAGAAATATGAACGCTACTGGTTAGAGGTAAACAACAACTGTGTGAGTTCTAATGGTGGTGACTTCATGCTTGATAACATTGAGGTGTATACCATTGTGCCAACGGTTGACCCAGAGATAAACACCCCACTCTGCGTCAAAAAGGACGGAACGACTGAGATGCGTCTACTGAAACTGGATGTGGATTACAACAGACTGAAGAGTTCTGCTCCAGAGAGTTCTGGAGATACGCCCTATCTGGGATTTGTGTTTCTGGATAAAATGAAGTTCCTTACAACGTTCAAAAGTAAAATGGGCTTGTCAGAAGATCTTTCTTTGGAACAATTGGCAGATGACATAGAGAAAGGTAAATATGATAACATTCAGGGAAATGATCAAAGATATAAAGATGCCTTTGATGCTGCATTACTGGGTACAAAGAATATTTGGAAATCGACTGATTCTAATTTGGGAGCAAATAAGGGAGCAGGTGTTATGTATTTCCAATGGAACAAAAACTTTGAATCAATTCCACAATACTCATTTTACAAAGCTGTTAACAAGCAGGGTGCTACTTTTAGAGGCACTAATAAAGATGGTGAGCCCATCTTGATTTTGAATGGCAACTACCCAGAATTGCCATGGCGTACGAATGTAGACTATTACATTGTTCCTTCAAACGCATTTTATGATACATTCGGAGATGATATTTATTCTGCATTTAATATCTGTTCGGCTTGTACCAGGACCGATGAATTTAAACTAGATCCGCCTTATACCGTCCTTGGTCTGGAGAAGTCGGAGGGAACAGACGACTATGTGGTCTGCGAGGGACAGATACCTACCGTTGCCCTTAACCTGAAGGGCTACGATCTGAATGGGAAGCAAGTGCCTATGACAGGACTGAACTTCGACTGGTGGCTGGGTGACAATACTGCCAGTACGGCGGCAGGGAAGCTGGCTACGTTGGAAAATTATCATAAGCAGCATAAGGAGATTACTTATGAGGATGCCGAAGGTTCTCATACTGTGGATGTCAAGCTTGATGCAGCTTTGGCCGCTCTCCGCTCCTATTATCCTACAATCACCTCATTAGATGGTGTCATTAAGCATTTGAATCAAACGCCTAACCTTTCGGAAGCTCAGGTGTTATATCTGCAGGAGGTTGTGAAGGATGGCCAGTTGGTGCTGCACCAGAGTTCCATCAGCGTCCCGGCGGAAAAGAATTCGGACGATGATCCTTACTTCTACCTTGTGGCTTGTCCCATCCATGATGCGGCATTCAATCAGGCACTGAATCCACAGGATCATCAGTATGTGGGCTACTTCTGCGACGAGCCGCAAGGCCTGCGCATCAAGGTGGGTCAGAAGGCTCCGACGCTGAAGACAGGCTTCGTGCCGAATGAGCACGGATTCTCCTCATACGACTATCAATTCCCAGAAGGTACAGACCCCGTGCTGAGTATCCGCCTGGCTAAGGCTGCACAATTTGAGACGGTGAAGAATGAGAATGACGAGAGTGCGACACCAAGTACCACAGTGAACTATCTCTGGTTGCCCATCCGTAATGCTAAGACGGAAACTGCTGATATGGTCATCCAGAAAGCTCAGGATGATAACATCTATCTGGCTTCTACCAATGACCCTATTTGGGATAAGAAGATTTCCAATGAAATGAGAGATAATGGTCTGCTGCCTATCGTCGGAAGGATTGTGCAACTGCAAGCCATCAACACCAAGGACAATAGTGAGGGAGCTGCAGAAGGTGCCACTCTTAATGTGAACGAGAATGCCAATAACCGTCTTTGCGTCTATTTCACCGAAAACTTCGATGTGCGTGAGGGTTATAACTATACACTGAGTTTGCCATTCCAGGAACAGGGTGATGTGAACACTTGCGATGGTACTATTCTCATCAACCTGAAGATTGTGCCCGACTACGAGGTCTGGACGGGTGCTGCAGGCAATACCGACTGGAACAACGACGAGAACTGGCGGCGTGCGGATGGTAATACGACAGACAATAGTGGGGTGAACGGGGATGAACTCTATGTAGCAGCGGCAGAAGATGGTTCACCTCTGAAAGGATACAAAACTAATTCTTACAACTACCGCTCGTCGAAAGACCGTATCTTCCGCAAAGGCTTTGCACCGCTCTACTGCACTCACATCCTGATGAAGAGTGACGAATGGGGTAACGCACCTGTGCTCTATGATGCCATCGACGGTCAACCTTTAATATCCGAGACTAATTCAAGACTCATCAATTCACCATTCCCCAATTTGCGAGACACGTCGACACCCATCTTGAAGTTTGATATGCAGGCCCGCAGATATGATATGTGGAAGGATACATACGGTACGGATCCTGACAGAGGCTCCGCTGAGCGTACTAATGACCTTATTGCTGAGATGTATCAGATCAACAGCTGCGATGAGATTGCCATGCAGCCTGGTACGGAACTGCGGAATGCCCACTTGCTGAACTATAATTCGGCATGGATGGAGTATGAACTGGACACCAAGCGCTGGTATCTGCTTGGCTCACCGCTTCAGGGCACCATCTCTGGAGAGTGGTATGCTCCCACAGGCACTGCCCAGCAGAAGACCACCTATTATGATAATGTGACCTTCGGTAGCGGCTACGACCGCTATGCTCCAGCAATCTACCAGCGTAGCTGGGACAAGGCTAAGGCTGTGCTGTATGAGGTAGGGGCAGGCTATGCTACCACCGATGATAGCCAGACTGAGAATCTGGGGAATTCATGGGAAGGAAGTTGGAATAATGATACTTGGAAAGATCCCACAGGAGAAACGGATGGAACTGGTGCCGACGACTATCTCGACCGCTTAGGCTATAAGCCTTTTGGTGCTAAGAAAGCTAATGTGGCTATCAAGGGCATCTGGAGTAATACTTATAACGATGCTCAGGTGGACTACGCCAAGGGTGGCTTCTCAGTGATGGTGATGAACCATCTGAAGCCAGACGTGTCGCCAGATGCTAGTGGAGGTAAGACCATCATCCGTCTGCCGAAGGAGGATACCATGTATGACTATTATAAATTCTCAGAGGATGGTAGTGATGATGGCGGAACAGATACAAATCTTACAGGAGAGCAAGGCGTACAGAAAAAAGGTCGTGCGTTGAACCGTGGCCGCTTGAAGACTGATCTGCTGTTGCCTACGCAGGATGGAATTCAGAAACAGGAGAAAGAAGCTGCTACCTACAGATATGGTGACAGACGCACCTATACCCGTATTCCTATCAAGGAAGCAGACCTGAAAACAATGAATGGAGGAACCTTCTCGTTTACTGAAAAGGTGGATGCTGGTGCAAGCAATTTAGTCTACTACTTGGTGGAGAATCCGTTCCCCTGTGGTCTGGACATGACGAAGTTCTTTGATAATGAATCTAATAGTAGTTTGCTTGAGAAGAAGTATTGGATACTTACCAAGGGTGATGGCCAGAACCCGCGTCAAGTGTTAGTGCAGCAGGCAGGAAACGAATGGGTCTCCCAAAACGAAGGTACTTTCACTACTGCCAAATCTGTAGTGGCTCCTGGACAGGGATTCTTTGTGGAGGCTAAAACGGCTAATGCCGCAGGAATCACTGTTACCTTTACTGATGAGATGCAGGCTCAGTCTCGTTTCGGTGAGATAGATGGCAATGGTAGGACATTCACTTACGTCATCGGACAGAGCCAGAAGACAAAAAAGATGTATGATGCTGACGATGATGGAATTCCCGATACTGATGTCCCTGACCCTGACAATTATGAGGGTGGTGAATTGATCATGGTTGATACTGATGGCGACAACGTACCTGATACTCCAAAGACTGTTGTGATAGTGCTTGTATACCAAACAGATAACCAGGGCCAATATGTGTTAGATGACAATCAAAATAAAATTCCAGTCCTTCAAGACATCACGGAAACTGTGAAGCTCTATAACTACAAGCAGACTTCAGACGACGACAAGAAGTACAAATTGCTGACTCGTACCCGTGGTGAGGGTGTTGAGGCCATCTTGCCAGGACTTGTCATCACGGCTCAGCGGGATGACAGCGAAACCAGCGCCCTCGTGATGCAGCGTGGTGGAGCCAGCAACGACTTCCTGCCTGAGGAGGATACGGAGGTGTTCATCAACTCCGACTTCGAGAATGCCCCGACGGTCTACACCCTCTGCGGACGACTGGCCACGACCATCAATAGCATCCACGACTTCCGCAGCCTGCCGATCGGTGTGGAGTCGACGAGCGATGCTCCTTGCACGCTGACCTTCCAGGGTGTGGAACTGCTGGGCGACAGCGTGGCTTTCTACGACGCACTGGAGCAGAAGCTCATGCCGCTGGAGTCGGGTATGAAGGTGACCGTCAGCGGACAGACACAGAACCGCTACTACATCGTGCGCAGCCTGAACCAGAAGGTTGCCGCCGAGGAGACCCACCTGCAGATCTTCACCGAGGGTCTGACGGCGAAGGTGATCGCCTCTACGGCGGAGCCGATCGTCAGCATCAGATGCTATGACACCGCTGGACGACTGATCCACTCGGCCAGCCCGCAGTCGGCGGAGTACGGCTTCACACTGCCCGTGGCGGGTGTCTATATCATCGATGCCGAGACCGCGAAAGACCGCAAGACAAAGAAGGTGGTGGCAAGATAAAAAGAGCATCCTCACCTTGATTGGTGGGGATGCCTGCTTTTTTGTCTGATGGTTAGAACTTTGGGCTTGAGAGCCTTTGGTTGGATCGATAGTTCAAATAACGTGCCAAGTTTCAGCCGAAGACAATGTGTGAATGTGTTAAATAATCTTTAACATGAGGGCATTGCTTAGTTTATTTGCATGAATTATGTTTTTTTTTGTATCTTTGCATCTGAATATGTTTATAAACAAGTGCAAAGGCTGCCTTAAGGCAGATTTGTAGGTAAAACTACCGTCATGACGGAATAAAAAACAATCAAACGATATGAGACAAAACGATCAGAGTACGACACAACTGCAAAACAATATTTCTCGTCAGTCCCCGATGCGCCTCGCCCACCGGGTGATGCTGCTTCTGGCCATCCTCCTCGCCGGAGTCAATGCCACGTGGAGTCAGACTGTAACTGGAAAAACAATTAAACTGTATGAAGTAGCAGGATCAGGAAGTTATACAACTAATTTCCAATCTCAGATTGAAGCTGCATTTACGGAATTAGGAAAGACTTTGGATGCAAACAACTGCTTTACAAGATGGGATGTTATTAGGGATGGGAATTATGTTCCTTTGAATCATGATTATGCAGCTCCCAATACAATACAATTGAGTCATGGCAATCACTGGATGTTTGCCGGTCATTATGCGGATGGAAATAAACAATATGGTTATTCCTCTGGTGGAAATACTTTGTCTCTTTCCAATAATTTAAATGCAACTCTTAATTTCGGACAATACCTTTCTCAGTTAGGATGTAAGATAGAATGTTGGGTTACAAATGTTAACAGCCGAACAAATGCTGATCCAGCTGATGGGTATGTTGTTAAGGTGGAGTTAACCTTGAATGCCGACGGCCTGCCGCCATACGAGTTGGTGAATGAGACTGATATCACCGACACAAAGAAGGCAGTGCCTACGACTGACTATGAGGCAGCTAATAAGGTGTTTGATGTTTCCGATGCTTTGGTGGCGGGAGCCAAGTATGCCCGTATCTATGTGGCGAAATATGGCAATCCCATTGATGAGAGCGCGAATCTGATAGTGACTTACGACGGTGCTGCATTGCCCCAGTGTGCTACGGGCAACGAGAAGTACGGCTGGTATCTCTCTGAGTCTGGTGGTATTGACCCGACGAAGCTGAGTATAACAGGTCTTGATGCAGCCGAGATGCTGAAATATGAACTGGTCATCGTGTCAGCAGACGAAGAACTTAGCGGCACGAAGGAACCTGCTTGGGATAAGAAGGCCGTTATTTACCTGCAGAAGGACATCCGTAACCGTGTGTTAGCAGCAGATGATGCCGAGACCATTACACTTAACTTCCAAGATAATATCCTGACTACACAGCTTGGCGGTGCTTCGGTATCCGACTTCTCCAAGTCACTCTATGCCAAGTGGTATATCTTGGATCCAACAGACAATAAAGTTGCCATTGGCCCTGCATCTGGTGGAAATACGGTTTGGCGTTTCGATATGAGGAACTATAGCGTGGAACAATGGACACTTGATGGTCGTGAATATAAGTATTTTACTGACAATGACACTCGTACCAAGACAGCTATAGAGGATGCTAGTAATGGTTGGTCTGCCCAGATAGCTAAGGTGTCTCAAATATTTGTTCAGGAAAATAACCCGAAGCACACTTCCGACTATATCGGCTACAAGATTGTCTTCGAGTTCAGTGACGAGTACGACACATCGACTGGTGCAGAGTCAGCCTATAAGCTGAAATATACCACTATCATCGTCGACCCTACAGCCTTTACGGGAACACTGAGTGATGCGGGTGTGGCAGACGGCAAGACTCAGGAAGTGACACGCTCTGCCGCCTCGGTGGACATCGACTTGACAACTGGTGCACTTGCACATAGTAAGCTGAGTAGTACAGACGTGAAGTATGCCCGTTTCTATCTGGCAGACGCTAATGGTCACCTGGTGAACCCGGCAGGGAAACTCATTGTGAAATATGATGGTGCCGATGCGACGGCATGCAACAATGCTGAGGAGGGCTACTATATCTACTTGGGTGGCAGTCCAATTGAGGCTCTTGACAAGAGTAAGATCAGCGTGCAGCTGAAGACGCCGAATGCCTATAAATTATATAAGGTGGTGGGCGTGTTCTCTACGGCTATGACGGAGATGATGCCAGATAACGGCGACAAACCCCTGACCCGCGAGCCAGACTGGGAACTGAACTACAGCTATAACTTCACATATCCAGCTCCCACTACCAAGACCTATTCCCGCACGATGGAGTGGCGCCGTCAGGAGATGAAGGCGGATGCTTCTACAACGGATGCTAATGCCGAATGGGATACCTCGTTTGAGGAACTGTCGATGGGGCAGTGCATCAAGTGGTACGTGGAGGACGAGTCTGGCGTTAAGCAGCCGTTGGCGATCGGTAACAGTCGTCAGACTGGTACATGGTCTATCGACTTGGGTACTCCTTTCGCCGCAGAGAGCAATGTGGCCATGTTGAAGGGCGAGCATGCTATCACCGCCGGCAAATGGAACAGCAACTGGGGTAAGCCCGCCATCTATGCTCCGGCTGGTGTCGATTTCGAGACCGTCAAGAACTACAAGATCATCTGTGAGGTGGCGGCTGAGAATGACGATGCGGCTACGCCTAACGTGAAGTACACCATCACGATGTTTAAGAGCTATCTGGGCGAGTTGAAGGAAACGGGTACTACAGGTAGTGAGACTATCATGGTGGATAATTTCAGTACTTCAGAAACAGTAAGCTTAGGCAATGCCCTGACAGGATGTCCTGGTGCCAAGTACGCCCGTGTATGGCTGTCGACATCCGACGGCACGAGGATAGACCCGACTGGCATACTGACGGTGACGGGTATGACCGCCTACACCACCGAGGGCGACAAGAACGTGAACTTCGGCTACTATATATCCGATGAGAGCGGCATCTCGCTGAGTGATGCCACGCTGACAGCCGAGGCAGGCACGTTCGACAAGTATCAGGTGCATGTGGCACTCTCGACTGACCTGCCTGGCACCTCGGAGCCGGACTACGACTATGAGTATGCCTTCCACTTCAAGTACGACGTGAAGACGAAGTACAAGACGGTGCTCTACGATGAGGCCTCTCGCCAGTGTACACCTCATCTGTTAGGTAACTGGCAGGAACTGGCTGTGGACTGCAATGAGGGCCGTACCAACCTGGCAGCCAACCTGTATGTGCGCTGGTACTTAGAGGACAAGAACACAGGCAACCCCATTGCTATGGAGAGTCTGACGTCGACGCAGCCTTATACAAATTTAGATGGCACAACAGGCTACTACCGCTATGGATTTGATTCAAGTCAGTTTGCGGACAAGGGCGACGGCACTGCCTATAATCCGACTATTACGCTGCCTTCGTCCGTTACTGATTATAAAAATGTACGCGTAGTGTGCGTGGTTACTACCAAGACCGACACTTGGAATGAGCCTTGGACAGCTGACCCAGAGGAGATGCAGGTGAAGTACGTCTATGACTTGCGTACAACGACAGACCTGGATCCTGAGACTTATCCGTTTGTACACTATCAGGGTGAGGGCTACCGCTATGTAGCGGAGCAAGGTCTGACGGACATGGCTAATGAGCGCGACTATATCGACGTGAGCGGCACGACCGTCAGCAAGCAATATACTTGGAACTTCCAGACGAACACCTACAAGGAGAGCGACGACAAGGACATCCGCCAGAACGTGCATACAGTTGATTACTATTACTACCTGAACCTCAACGACGGAGATGAGGAGGAGCTGATGCTGCCCCTGCAGTACTACAGTGAAGCCGGTAATGACACAGAGCCTCGCGCCTACTTCCGGTGGTATGACTTCACTACAGACCAGAAGTCGTTATCGTTGACAGCGAAGGGTACTGGTACCAAATTGGTGGAGCGTGACTGGGGACATGTGGCTCTTGCTTTCGGTGATCACCCTTGCAGCAGCAATGTGGGTGTGATGTTCAAGGCGCCTACTGGCTTCACCTCGCTGACAGAGAGTGACGAGATACTGATTGCCTGTGACGTGTCGCGCTATCTCGACGGCATGGATGACTCGTTCACCTACCTCGTGCATGAGCCCACCATCTCCGAGCGCTATCTGTTCCATATCCTGCCAGCCTCTATCTTGGCTGCGAATACGAAGGCGAAGGCTGAAAGCCTCAGTGTTGTGGAGACGCAGTTGCAGACCAAGAGCGCGACAGAATTGCCGTCTATTTTAGAGTATAGCGGACGCATCGTTGTGTCAACAGACAACGGTACGGGTAAGTTCTCGCTGCGCACGAAGATACGCGACCTGAACCACTATTATGTATATGACGCTTCCGAT
>Ga0310691_10001088_pt1 | contig 43935 bp, 85 predicted proteins | sample 176DNAGHGlowgp2_FD_203887 | JGI IMG/M metagenome (GOLD analysis project Ga0310691, IMG submission 203887) | Sheep rumen microbial communities from Palmerston North, Manawatu-Wanganui, New Zealand - 1766 DNA GHGlow gp2 (v2) (version 2) | ecosystem: Host-associated > Mammals > Digestive system >... | reverse complement strand
TTTATCCATTTTTATCTTCAAAAATTTTAATATATGAAAAACTATCTCTAATTGCTTTTAACAAATTTTCTTCATTAATGATCATTCCTTGAGTAGTCATTTCAACTCGTGTGTTATTAGGTTCTCCAACATTATAATTGATACCAACATTATTCAAGTTATTGTAAAATGTCAATGTTGGATAGTAGGCATAAATTCCTTGATCTCCCCATACACATCCATTATCTGGTTCAAATATTCCAAGTTTAATATGATTATGTCCATAAACATTCATAGTAACTTTATCTCCATAATTATCTTTTGAAGATACACTTATACAAATATTTGAATTTAACAAATAGACACGATCCCATGTATTTTCTGGTCTAAATACATCAGCCCAAGTTTTCCAATATTCATGAAGTTCTTCACGTGACATTTTTGTTTTGAATATCGCTTGCCTCATATTTAATCAAAATTAATGTCATTAATTAATTTTGTGTATTTATCATTTATAGAAAATATATTTGTTTCAACATACCACTCCTCTGGATCTTTTTCTTTAAGATATGATTTTTTATCAAAAAGAACAGATAATTTTAATTCTGTTGGATATAACCATTGAGACCAATCAGAATCATACATTGTATATTCTTCACCAAGTTCAGGCAATTTATCAAAAGTAAAAAATAATATGTCTGCTCTTTTATATGTTATTGTAATTGGTTGAATTGGATCATTCTTAAACTTCTTTTTAACTGAAGGACTTATTTCAAAAAGAGCGTTAAAATCATATATAAGTTTATCTCCAATTTGTATAATATCTTCATTAAAAGATTTCTTAAAAAATTTTAACAATTCTTTAATATTAGGATCAATAATATAACCAGAAAAAGATTCCTTAATTATTTTAACTTTTTTATCTAATTCTGTACGATTAATTTGTTTCATAATTAATATAATCTAATTTCAATTCCTTTTTCACGAGCTTTCTTCATCTTACCAGTATTTGAATCAAGAGAATTAGTAAATACAATCTGTACTTCTTTCCAAGATCCAGTGTTTCTATATTCTGGGTGGCATGCAAGGAACTCGCCCTTTGATTTGTAATCATTAGGTTCACCAGTCATAATGATAGGAATCTGATTTGAAGTGGTTTTCTTAATCTCCTCATGAACTGCCTTAAAATCTTCTACAGACTTACCAATTGAATTAAGAACATTAAGAACAGTTTTATATTCATTAGATTCTTTATTCATTACCCAAGAATAACCTTCTGTTGCAAGATGCTCGAAATCTGCATCTCCAGTGAGCATATATGTAGCACATTGGTCAGCAACCTTGTTTCCACACAACTTAAAATTACATGACTTAATTACATCAGTAAGAGTAAGTGATTTGATCGTCTCATCAAATGATTTCTTTGCTTTATCTCCAGCTTTACCAGAACCAGTACCAAAATAAATTTCTTCTTTAGTGCATTCCAAAATATTGTATGGGAGTTTTACTTCCTTAGATTCTCCAAAGAATTCATCTGTCATAGGATCATTAAATGAAATGTAATCAAAGATCTTACGAGCAGTTTCAACACCAATGTTTGGAATATTTAATGTCTGAGCAGAATTTACAAACATCAGTCTTGCATGTTCCTTTTCGGAAAGAACTGCCATCAAATGAATATCATCTACGTAAGTCTCTCCTTCAGGCATTGGAATTTCTCCATCATTAGTCTTTGTAACTTTATAAAGGAAAGGAATAATATCACCAGCAAGCGACATAATAACTTTAGACCCAATAGTTACACCCTTTGACTTAAGATAACCAAAATTATGACCAGAACATTTCTGTACATCTCGACCATCCATATTGACAGGATTAACCCAGATGATTGGAGTATATTCTCCAGTCTTTCCAAGATTCCAAGTAATGTTTACAACCTCAGTTTCCTCAAGCATTGGAATAAACTTAATTGCAACACAATCAGAAGGACGATGAGCAGTTGTATTATTGATTCTGTAATCTTCAGTTGGCTTAATTACAAATCCATCAAGTGCAAATGGGCAATTGTGACGGTATTCAGCAAACTCAGTATAGATATCTGCAAAGTCATTTTCATTTAAGATATAACGAGTCTTGAAGAATTGTGGAGTAACACCCAAATGATAATCAGCTTCAGACATCAGAACATTAAGTTTATTCCAATCACGATCCTTAACAATACCATTAGTGATTTGACGATAATCATAAAACACCAATGACAGATCATTTCGCATTGAATAGAAATCTTCATCTTCAGAATAATCTCTGTTCAATACACCAGATACGAATGAACGTGGATTTGTAAACTGTTCTCCGTACTTTTCAGCATATATTTTCTTATTTACAAGAACCTCTCCGCGGAAAACATTATGACCTGGAATCTGATATAAAGATTCAGGAACAAATCGTACAAGATGAAGAGTGAGGTCTTTTCCATATTCTCCATCACCACGAGAAGATATCTGCACTAACTTACCGTCTTTGATCTCACATTCAAATGAACATCCATCAAATTTTGGAGTAATGATAACCTCATGCTTACCAAAATATTTAGCAGCCTCAGTAAAATATTTCTTCCAATCAATATTTCCTTCCTTATCCTTATGAATCTGCACTTTTGAAAGTGAACCCATGACAAATGGATGTTTCTGAGTGTAAGAAGGATTATGACGAGCACCAATCTGAGATTTATTTTCCAAACCTAATTCCTTTTCAAGTGCATCAAACTCATAGTCAGTCATAATCTCCTGACCATTATAGTAAGCTTCCTTAGCTTTATAATATAGATTAAGTTTATCTTCTCTTGTCATATTATATTATTTATTTAATTGTAAATTAATATAGTAATTTTTATATAATATTCAAAATTTCACAAGTAAATTTATGAAATTGTTATATTCAAATTTTATCCTATTTTAGTCTCACAATTTACTGCTTTAATATAATAATCTTTTTTGGGTTTAAAATGATTTTCAAGTAATTTTACAATATCATCAATATCATAATTAACTCCATTATATTCCATTACATCATTGTCATGATTGAACATTGCAGCTTCCCAATAGTTTTCACAATGTTCAACAATTAATTCATTATTGTCATCATAATAAAATGTTTGTAAATATGTGTCATCCCATGCGGTTTCCCATACACAAGGTTTACCATTTTTGAAATTGCAAGGTTTATTATGATACTTATAATGACGTATTCTTATTAATTTTCTTTTAATTGTTTCTTTCATTAAAATTTCTCTATAGTAGTTATAACTCTATAAATTTCACATTTAAAATATCCAGTATCTTCAATTATTTTTGCATGATCTTTTGTTGTTGCAAGTTTCTTGAATATTTTTGCATTATTCTGTATTTTTGTAACAGGAATAATTGAACTTGGAAATTGCTTATATGGAAAAAATTTCTTAACTAAATCATAATCATGTACACAACTAAATGTTGATGCTTCTGGATTATACCAATATTCATTGCCTTCAGTAATCATCAATTCTCCATTAAGTTTATTTGACTTAATATTCTTAATGGCAATACATTTTATTATATATCTATCATTCATAATCAATAATTCCTTTTAGTTTGTTCTTCATATTTATCAGTTGACATAGCATAATAGACAGGTTCATTTGTTAATGTACTGAAACGAAGATCATATGATTCTTTAGTAACTACATAAGGACTATCACTTGGCCATTTCCATTTTTGATGTCGTTCTTCAGTTTCATAATCACATTGTAATATATTATCTTCTTCTTCAAGTTGAATCTTAACACCTTCAATATAATCTGTAAATCTATATGCTATGCTATCAATTACAACATAATACCAATTTTTTTTATTTTCTTCAAACCAACGTTCTTTTTCCTTTTCATAATACTCTCCATAATTTGGTATTAGATATTCATTTAATAGTTTTGTATAATATATAGGATGACATCTTTGGTCTTCGTCAAATAAAGAACGTTCTTTAAATCCTTGATCATTTACATAGTGATATCCTTCAAAAAGATATGTATCTTTATCAATAACTAATTCTAATGGAAAAAATAATGCATCAATAGAATCTCTACGTTGTTCTTTTTCTTTATCAATTATAGCACCTTCAAATCCTTCATTAACATAATATCCATTATGTGTATAGATATGAATATACCTGTAATTATTTTTTACAAATTCACGATATTCATTCCATTCTTTAATATAATTTTCAGGATTCTTTTTGATCTTATCATATAATTTATCAAAATATACAGCAGCTTCTCTTAAGATACTTATTAACTTATATTCTTCTTGTTTTAATAAAGTAAATTTAACAGTATCTTTTAATGGTGTATATACATCTTCGTATTTCTTTGTCTTCTTATTTAACTTATAATCCCATTTATATAATGTTTGATCAAATATTTCTGATTCATTAACTATTTCAGAATTTGCATATTCTAATAACAATTTTTCACCAAAGACATTATGAGCATCTCTTGGATATTGATCATCCTTTTTATATTCAACATCATTTTTAAAATGATATTTAAACTTCTGAAGATATTCAAAATTCTGAATTAATGCTTTCTTTGATGGTATTAGTTCCCATTCATTATATCTTGGATTCCAGTAAGAAGCTTGAATTTTATTGATATAACATTCTGCATTGAAAACAAGCTTATAAGTTTTCAATGAACGATTAATTTCCTTTTCTAGCCATCTGTTTACAATATATTCTTCTAATTGTCTACAATGCTTACAATATTCATCTTTATATATATTAACAATATAAGGATTAATATTGATATCTTTTAATTGATCATAACTATATAGTTTTGTTCTTAAGAACTGATAATAAAAGTTTTTACATTGCTTAATAATCTGAACAGCTTTCTTATATTCGCCAATAAAATATGATAGGTTAGCAAAATTATTGTAATCAGATGTACTATCTAAAAGATGAGGGATAATTTGTCCCTCATCCTTAATAGTATTCTTTTTACTCATATATTAATTAAGCAATTCTGCTACAGAATTCATATCCATCTCAAACTTCTCGTCCTCACCAAGATTCTTCTCAAGAATATCGCGAGCCTTCTGAAGATTTGCCAAATTCTCAATATCTGCAATCTTTTGTGCAGCAGTTTTCAAATCAGTATCCCACTCTTCAATTGTATATCCCAAGATATTTGTATCTTCCTCAAGATTGATTCCAAGTTTATCCAAACCAAGCCCCTGAATAGCAGTATCATTCTTCTTTACCTGATGATGCAAATAATTATATGCATTAATCAACACCTTTACTGATGCAATAGAAGCAGCTTCTCCATAACCAGGAATACTACGCTTTGTTATAAACTCATACTTTTTCTCACGAAGCTCATCAATCTTGTTTACTACATTTGTCAAATTCTTTACAAGTGTCTTACGAGTAATTTTTTCCATAATTCAATTTATTTAAAATGTTAATAACTAATATTTTCAAAATATCCTATATGCCAAAGCCATCCTAATGCAAATATTATTCCAATTATAAAATATATGATGATCTCTTTTATCTCACCTTTTAATTCTTGTTTCATTTAATGCTTCTCCACTTATCTCTTATGTAATAATCTTTCAACCAATCTTTATATGATATCAACATAGAATCTGTAGTAGGATTCCATAATTCAACCATGTCACCTTCTACAAACTTATAATTAAAATATTCACCAGTTTCCCAACTTCCACAAATCATTCATTTAACTTTTTAAGTATTATTGGTATCATTTTATCAACAGCATCTCTAGCTTCAACTTCAGTATATGATAATCCATATCTTTCATATGTTTCTTTGATGATCTTATCTAATTCTTTGGATTGTTTTAAATTATGAATTCTCCCATAATCTTCAAATTCAATGTTTCCTCGTTTAATAAAGAAATCTAAATTCTTAAACTTCTTATACTCACTTATAATAAGATCATCAAATTCTTTATTTTCTCCAACTTTATATATGATATTATTAAGAAAAGATCCATCATGAACAATTACATCAACCTTTCCAATTTTTGTTGAAATGTTATAATGTTCCATTCCAAATATTGCAATCTGATTACTTGGCATTGTTTTGTTTTCTTCATAAATCCTGTCTTTAATATATTCAGAAACCAATTCACAATGAACACCCATTTTCTTAAGTCTTGCAAATAATTCAGCTGCAACGGTCGATTTGCCACTACAAGGACCACCAATTAAATTGATAACCAATGTATCTGTCATTACATATAAATTCTAATATATTTGTTATTTATATAAAATAGAAAATATATGTAAACAAATTTTATCAATATGATAATTTAATTTTTCTTTATCCAATAAGAATACACTGAACTTTTAAGGCATTCATCAGATACATCATAAATCTTACCACCGTCTACAGTTACAAAATAATCCGCAAGATTCAAAACATATGTATCATTATTATTAATTGATTCTACAAATTCTTTAACAAGTGGACGATTAGTACCTTTCTTAGGCTTACCCAATGTTATAAATTCAAAACCATTATTCATAAGTAATGTGTTAAGAACAATTTTTGATGTAGGTATATCAAAAAGATTCTTTCCAATCTCACATAACTTATCAAAAGCGTCTGTCCAAGAAATATTCAAAACTTTTGCAACCGTCCTGATTGCAGAATCGTTTACATACCAATTTTTTGGTTTACCTGACTTGAAAAACTTACAAGTAGGATTTGGATTAAAATATTCAACCATGTTTATTAAATTTTAATTTAACTTATATTCACTTCATTTAATTCTTCAAATATTAGATTTTATATATTTATAAATAGTTAATATTGTTTAAAATTCAATTATATATGAAATTATTTTTTAAGAATATTCAATAAATTAATCATCGTCATAGTCAGGAATATATATTTTATTACCCCACTCATCAAAATCATCTGGATGATTTTTTATATAGTCAGGCGAATAAGGATTTTCGGCAAAATCAAAAAGCACGATATTGTTATTTGTAAATGCACTCGTTATCATATTATTTATCTTCTTTAATTTGTTATAGTTATTTCTCGTTTAGATTATACTTTTTTTGATGCTTCTAGTACCAATCCTGATTTAATAAGACCACGATAATCAAATCCTTTTTCATTAAGCCAATCATAGATAGGTATCATTTCTTCCCAATAGAATCTTGCACCTCCAATTAAATTCTTAATTCCTGTTCTATCATGTAAACACCATTCTGCATCAGGTTCATATGCTTCATCCAATAGTGTATCATCCATATAGAATGCAACCAATTCCTCTAATTCAATATGTTCTTCATCAGTCATATCATTTAAAGAACGAAGAATCAACTTAAAGTTTTTATCATACTTTAGATTGAAGTTATATTCATATGTATGTCCATTATTAACATAATCAACAGACAAATATCCATACGAATCCATTTCAGTGACACGTCCTTTAAATATACCACCTTTACGATTACAGTCTTCTTCTACTGTAAACTGAACTTCTGGTTGCCATTTAAGTCTATATGATAGCTCTAACAGAATAATGTTAAAATTGTTCATCCAATATATTTTTTATAATACTTTGAATAATTCTTAATGATATCAATGTAATCATGATAATTAAGTTCTGCCTCCACAAGAACATGACTCATATCCATGATCATATTATACTTTCCACTCTTACGAAGATTCTCGTATCTAAGAAATTTCTCTTTTGTCATATGATTATAGTTACATATAAAGGTTATCTAAAGAATTATTGAAAATATCATTATCTTTATGATAGATTTTATGATCATAACAATTTCCTACAAATGACCCATATACTACATGTGATACTCTAAACTGTAGAGTAATATGATCATAACCAGGTCTACTATAATGCATAGTCCAATATAAGGCATTATCTTTAACAAAAAGATTTAAAATTTTACCTGTCTTTTTATTACGAATTCTACCTAAATTTGATACTTCATAATTTCTATTTGTACAATTAATCCAGTATTCACTACAAAAATTTTCATAAAGAACTGGTTTCCAAATTTCTTTTTTCATTATTCTTTATTTTTTAATTAATCTATTATTTAAATTATATATAAAATAGATTATAAATAAAAAAATTCAAATATTATATAGTTTCTTTGCAATATTTTAAAAAAATATATTGTAAACATTTTTTTATTTAACTATATTTTTATATATTTATATGATTTAAAATATATGATAGATTTTTCAAATTTAGACATTGATAAAAGTATTAAGAAAATAAGTATATCTAATGCATTAGATATGTTGTTTACTCCTTTTGATTCTGAAGGTGTTGCACAGAATACTTATAATAAGCATTTTAATAATCCAGAATCTGAGTATTATCAAATGACTGTACAACAAATTTTAGACAAGTGGTCAGCTAAAGGGGCAGAATCTTGTAAGTATGGGTCATTACTTGATGATTATATTGGGGCAACTTTGACAGGTACTGAAAACGATTTAAGATTGTTCAAACTTGATAATGGGTATGATTTTGATGAAAGACTTCATGGACTTTGTGATTCATTTGATAATTTCTATGCAGTAATAAGTAAGTCTGGAGATACTGAATTTATTGATAGAGAGAAATATCTTTATCTTAAGACTAAAAATCCAATAACGAAAGAAGATACATATTTATATGGACGTTTTGATGCTTTATTTAGAAATAAACGTACAGGTAAATATATATTGATTGATTGGAAATCTTCAGGAACAATTGATAAGGTACCAACAAAATGGACAAAGAAAATGCTTGGTCCTATGTTTAAGTATCCTCAATTAAATTGGTATCGTTATACATTACAATTATATTTCTATAAACAAGCATTAATTGAATCAGGATATTTTCCTACTGATACAAAACCTGAAGATATTGTTGTAATGATAGTTAATCTTCCTGGTAAAGTAATTCCTGAATGTGGACAGAATTATCAGATACATCAAGGAGCTATGCCTTATGATACTAATATGCTAAATGAATTTTATAAATTTGCAATTCAGAAGTTTATGATATTAGAATCTGAAAAGAAAAAGGAAGAAGAACCTGAAGAAACAGTTCAAGAAGTTCAACAAGAAGAAAATAATTTGGAAGATATGTTTTAATTATGATTGGATATAAAATACATTATGGGGAATATGATCATGATTGCTGGGGTAAACCAGAATGGTGCGGTTGGTATGAATATGATAATATAGTATATTCTGATGAAAAATTAGCTAATAAAATGATGGAAGATGCTAAAGAAAATTTTCCAGATAGACAATTTGAATTATATGAAGTTGAAATTAAATAAAAATTAAAGAATATGATATTTCCAAAGATTAATAACATTTACGAATATGATGGACAGAAAGTACATCTATGGCAGCAAGATTTATTTAGAAAAGTTTATTTAAAGACGATTCCTAAGCAAGGTGGTGCATATTTCAGAACTGAAAATTGGTGGAAGTTTATGTTTACAGCTAAGTTTATAGAGCAAATTAAAAAATTATCATCTGCATATTAATGATAAATCCTTTTAGAAGAATAAAGAATAATTCAAGATATACATATAAAGGAAGGACTATAATAGTAGAAAACACTACTAAAAATAGTATTACATATTATGATCTTTTGGAATGGTGGGAATATCAACCTATCATTCCAAGATATTGTGTTATGAAAAAATTGGACTTCATAATGAATGTAAAAAAATATAAGTTTAAATAATGTTAATGCGAATGATACAAATAAATGAATCAAATATTAATGATATAAATGATTCATTATTAACACATATTGCAATTGATTATATATTAGAATCTCATCAATATGAATTATTTGAAAAATATGGAGTATATGATGGGTGTAAAGAATTAGTTAATCATATAATCAAAAAGGCAAAATCAAAATTTAAACAAGGATATATATTAATTAAGTTAGATATATTAGGAAAAAATCTTAATAATTTTAATAATATATTTTTTGAAAAACTTATAATAAATATAAAAGTTTCAAATAATGTAAGTAATGGTGGTTATATAAGTGATGAAAACAAAAAATTAAATAAGAATAATAAATTTGATGATATTGAAATTCATTATGATATAAATAAGAATAAATTTGAAAGTGATTTGCGATCATTATTATATCATGAATTAACACATGTATATCAAAATTATTGTATGTTATTGACTAATAAAAGTTTTTATGATTTATTAGATAATCAACATTATGATAAATTTATTCAAGGTAAAATGTCATTTGATAATGTTAAACGAGTGTTAAGTGATGTTTTATATCATATAAATAAGGTTGAACAAAATGCCTATATTTCAGAATTACAATCTGAATTAGAAAATAATAAAGATAAAATTCATGGTCCACAAGAAGCATTAAATATTGTTAAGAATTCTATATCATATAAGAATATAATGCAATCAAAAGAAATATTATATGGATTAACTGATAATTCATATTCTGAAGATATACAAAATAAAATATATGATGTATATAGAGAACTTAATGAATGTGATTGGACAAATAATAAAATAAAGAAAAAACTTATTAATCAGATTGATAAATATATTTCTAAAGTAGAAAAAATAATTCCTAAGATGTGTTTAAAATTTTTAGAAAATAATATAATAGAAATTGCAGAAGATCATCATAGGAAAATAATTAATTTTAAAGATTATTTGAAACGAATAAAAATATAAGTGAATTAATAAATATGAATATAATTAAACCAAAATACGAAATATTAGAACAACAATATAATAAAGAAACACTACTTGAAGATATGTTCAAGCATATTGAAATATGTGGTCGTACTTGTTATAAATCTGAAGATAAGATAACAGATACATCATATCAGAAATTTGTTAAGATGCTTGAAGATGCAAATCATGGAGCAATGCTTGAACATGGAACAGTATATTTAATAATACCTGTAGGAACACCTATTGATGATCCACAGTATATGTGGAAATTTGATATTGTTAGATTCTTTCAAGATAACAAATATTCTGTTGTAAAAGAAAAAATAATTAATGAAACAGTTGATGTTGAAATTAAAGGATATGGAACACGAGCACAAGCATCCGCACATTTCTATTTTATAACAACGAACTGGAGAGTTATTTATGAAAATAGAGACATATTGATTTCTAAATATTTTTTGTATAATTGTAAAATTGAAAAAGAATCATTAAAAGATTCTGTTCTTCAATGGATGACTAAACCAACAGATGAACATGAAAAAAGGTACACAGTAAGATTTACATATAATCTTGCAGTAGCACGAGATATTAATAGACATCGTGTTCAATCTGTTGGAGAAGAATCAACAAGATATTGTAATTATTCAAAAGAAAAATATGGGAAAGAATTAAATATCATTGAGCCTGTTTGGTTTACTAATGATGAAAAAGAAATAATTCATAACAAACAAGATCATATGTCATTTAAAGATATGTGTGAATTAGTTGCAAGAGGAACTGATTATCCTGCAATGGAACAGGTTGATTATTGGATATTTGCAAATATGGCATGCGAATATGCTTATATGATGAATACAAATAAATTTGGTAAAAAGAATTGGACTGCACAGAAAGCTTCTTTAATGTTACCTCTTGATACAAAAACAACTTCTGTTCATACAGCATTTGCATCTGATTGGTGTCATTTCTTTAATCTCCGAGCTTTGGGAACAACTGGTGCGCCACGTCCATCAGCAAAAGAAGTAGCATGGCCATTAATGATTGAATTTTTAGTAAGATACTATATTGATGAAAATCAGATTGATATAGAAAAATATCATGAAATTAAAAATAAGTATCCAAATATAGAAGATTATATAAAATTATGAAAAATATTTATTGTATTGAAACATGGTGGCATGAACCAAATCGTTTAGGATATCCTAAAGAAAGTTTTAGAGATGGAAGTTTTTGGGGATGTATGGAAACTCCTTGGAAAATAGGATGTTATGATTTTATACAAGAATTTGATGATGAGGAAAAATTCAAAAAAGAATTATTGAATATCATTAAACGTGGTGGAATCATTGGTAAAGTATTCATTAAAGAAGAACCTGATGATTATGAACCATCAATAAAATTATAAAATTAATATTATGAAATCAATTATAGAATATTTAGATAAATATACACCAGATCAAATAGCAAAGAATAACTATTATTATGAGCATTTAAAAGAATATTTTGGAAATGATATTCCCAGTAAATATATGAATGCTTATTCAAATTGTAATCTTTTATCTAATGAATATGTGTTTGAAAATTTACAAACACATGATGCGGATAAATTAAAAGATAAGCTTAAGAAAGAATATGGAAATGATATATCTTTTAAAGATTATTCTGGAGATAAAAACAAATCATTTTATATCATATTATCTGATAATTTAAGAATAATAGATTTTTCTCGTAAAGGTGGACGATTAGATGCAGATTTTGATAACCTAGAAAAATTTGAAAATATTCTTTCATTTTATAATTATTATGTTTCTTATACTGAAAAGATAGATGGTAAATGGGCTTTATTTATTGAACCAAGATATTCTGATAATGTAACAAATAAATTTAAGAATTATAGTTTATATCATTTTACAGATAATAAGTCTGCAGAATCAATATTAAAGAATGGTTTAAGATTAAAGACTTCAAGATATAGAGATTTTCCAAAAAGAATATTCTTATATGCAACCAAATATAAGTTAGAAGATATTAAAGATAAGATTAAAGATTTTATATTGATAGTTGGTAATAGATCAAAATTATATGAAAATGAATTAGCAATATTAAAAATTGATAATAATGGAGAATTTGATTTATATAATGATACTGCAATGAAAAATGAAGAATCAATATTTACATATGATTTTATACCAGCTAAATATATTAAGAAAATAAATGTTAAAGGATTAACATATAAAAGTTTATTTGAATGATACTTATAATATGATACTTAATTTAGATAAAATAAAATGGAGAAACTTTAAGATATGGTTTCTTGACCAAGTTAAACGAAAAAGAGTTATAACAAATTTTTTTATAACTCGTAATGCGTGGGGTGCGTTTTCGTTAAATTCTCATATTAATCAGCATACAGGAAAACCAAAAGTAATGTATAATACAGTTGAGACTGCAAAGAAGTCTGCTGATAAGATGGGAGAAAAACATAATACTCATTTCTCATATTACAAATGTTTATTTTGTGATGGATATCATATAGGAAAAAATAGAGACAATAAAACTGATTACGATAAAAAATAATTATAAAATTATATCTAAATTGTATGAAGATATTAACTGAAGAAGATATTAAAAAAGAATTAAGAAATAAATATCAAAATAAAGAATTTAAGTTTGATAAACGAACTAATCAAAAATTTATTGAAATAGTTAATGCTCATTTTGATTCCGTAACAGGATATATTGTTTATCATGATCACCATGTTACTAATGAACAATGGTATATAGATAATTATGAACCTTTATTAGGAGATCAAATTAATAAAGTTGTAGAATCAATTAAAGAAGATCCCGATACAAGACAAGCATATATCGGAATGCTATGCCCTGATAAATATCATAATGGTGATAAGATATGTACAATCGGAATGCAATTCATATATAATAAAGACACTAAACGATTAGATGATATTGTTTATATGAGGTCTAATAATGTTTGTGAATATACTATGGATTCACTATGGCAAGTTAAAGTATATGAAAGAGTAATAAATAGACTTATATCAGAATTAGATGATGATATACATCCAGGGCATATATATTGGAATGCCGGATCATTACATTTATATGAAGAAGATTTTAAGTTCTTATCAGATAAAACAAAAATTGCTGATGAAATTAAATATACATTAAGTATTAGTAGTAGATTAGGTAAAAATTTAAATAATAAATAATATATAAATAAAATATAAGAAATTAAAATGACAGATAAAGTATTACAAACATATATGAATGGTATGCTTGTTGCTTGTAAAGAAAAGAATCCAAATTTTAGATCAATAATAGCAACTGCAGTACAATTAGGCATGCAATATCAAGAAGAAAAAATAAAAGAAGGTATTGAAATTGTTTTTAATGAATTACATGAAAAGCATTATAATAAAGAAAAATTATGAAAATTTTAAGATCTAAATATATATTTGATAATGGTGTTAAAGAATTTGAACATTATCTTTATGGAATAATTGATGATTCTAATCTTTTGACTATTGTTGATGAACGTGGTAAAGATCCTCATCTTGTTTATAATTTTAGAGATAACTATGGAATATGGGGTGCTTTAGATGAATTAATGAATGGACATGGTGAAGAAATATCAAAAGATGAATATGATAAGTTAGTTCAAAAATGGATTAATAAATATAATGAAGAACATCCATTATATTATGATCCAATTAATGATGATCATTTTAGAGTTCATAATAAAGTTAAATTAAAAGAATTAAATAAATATGATTGCGACGCCGTGATATATAGTTATGATGGAATACAAGAGCCTCAATATGTACGGCCTATAGAAGAATTTTATAAATTATGTATAAAAAAATAAATATATCTATATTATAATATGGAAGACAAATACGATATGATAATTGATAACGGACAAGCTATAAATTTAAATTCAGGACAAGGATGGGTATGTCCAAGATGTGGTAATGTTGTTGCTCCATCAGTTTTAGTTTGCCCTGTATGTGGTGGTAAACGTACTAATGAAAACTTAGCACCAGGCGAATCAATGATATGTGGATGATTAAATATGAAAAACTTTATAGAATTTTGGGAATTTATACAACCAGCATTATCGGATGATTTTTATAGATATACATTTGTTAATAAAGATCAAATAGAATCTATAATTATAAGATGGGATAATCTGGTTAATAAATTTGTTGTAGTTATTATTACAAATAGTGGAGGTAAATATAAACCAACAGGAATTAAAATAGGTTTAAATTTATCTAATATGTCTATGGAAATTAATAAACAATGTTATTGGGATCATTATGATGATGCAGAAAAATATATTAGAGACTTAATGAATGGATAATGAAAAATGGTTTTTAGGAGGAACATGCGCAGAAACTACATGGCGTGATGAATTAATGCCATTATTGGATGAAGTAAATATAAAATACTTTAATCCTGTTGTTAAAGATTGGACACCAGAATGTCAAGCAATTGAAGAAGATGAAAAGAACAATAAATGTAATGTTCATCTTTATGTAATAACACCAGAAATGCAAGGTGTATATTCAATTGCTGAAATAACCAATTCATGCTGGCAAGCTGTTGTATATGGAACAACTGTTAATAAAGTTTATTTCTATATATTAGACCCTGATAATAAATTTTCAAAAGGTCAATTGAAATCTTTAAATGCAACAATAAGATTATGTAACGATATTGCAGAAAATAAATTCAAAGGAAAGAAAATATCTTCTATGAAAGAATTAATGGAAGATATTCAATAAAGTTGGTAATTTTATTATCAACTTTTTTTTATTTTTATAAAAGGTAGATTATGTCTTAATGTAAGATTATAAATATATACCTTTAATTAATTATGAAATTAACTTGCAAAAATAACTGCAAATATTATATACCAGGTAAGATATTCAATAATTGTGCAAAGAATATAGTTGGTACAATTAGAGAAGATTGCACTCCTTGTTATCAAATACAATTTAGTTTGAAAGAAAATGAAATCATTTAAACAATACATTCTTGAAGCTGAAGATGATGAATTAGAAGACAATACTGAAAACACTGAAAATTCTAAAGATTCTGAAAATTCTGGAGATGAAGGTGAAAAGAAATCAACACAACGTGGAAATATTAAATTTGTTATCTGGGAAGAACCTGAAAAGAAAGTATCTTGGTTAAAAGATAACGATAAATATCAAAAGATAGAATATAAGCATGAAGATAAGGAAAAGAATATATTCATTGATTTCTTATTAGGGTTTGATAAAGAAGAAAGTACATGGAAATTATGGGTAGGTAAAATTGGTGCTGTAAACTATGATGATGATCCATATTGTGATTTTGAAACTGAATCATTTGCCACTGCTATTGTTAAAGCATTAGATAAAGTAGAAGAATTTATTAAGAATGTAGAAGATGAACCTGAAAATTGGATTCAATATTACAAAGATATATAAATTAAATTATGAAAGATATTAAAGAATTTATAAATGAAAATCTTTATAAAATGAAAGATGTCAAAAAGGTCATTGATGATGAATTAAAAACTTATTCAAAAGAAATGATTCAAAAAATGAAAAACGAAATAAAAGATGATATCAATGATCAAGATGAATTCATTGAATGCAATAATGAATCATTTATTTGGCAGTTCATTTGTAATTGCGCAAAAGCATTGAAAACAAAACCAGAAGATCTTTGGGAAGACTGTGAAGGTTCTTATTTATTTGCTGATGCAATTTCTATGTATAAAAAATAAAAAATTAAATAGTATATAAATTTAACAAAATGAAAAAATTAGGTAGTTTTTTAACTGAATATGTTTCTTCAAAAAACAATGTTAATAATGATAAAGTTATTGATAATAAAGTAAATGAAGAAAAAACTCCAGATATCAAACAAATACAAGGTAAAGAACCAAATACTTACGGTGACTGTGATGTAGATTGGGCTATTGATGAACCTGTAGATAATGAAGCTTCTGAAGGTGTTGATAAGAAAGAACTTAGTAAGAATATGAAACGTCTTCTTATGAAGTTTAAAGCTAAGGAAGATTTCTTTATTCTTGGTGAAGCAGGTTGGGGTAAGACAACAATTATTAAGCAGACTGCTAAAAAGTTTAAGAGATCTATTGTAACAGTTTATTTGGATAAAGCTGAAAAGGAAGACTTAGGTGGTATTCCTGTTCCAGTTAAAGGTAAAGATGGTTCTGCTGTACAGGATAAAGCTATGCCAACATGGGCAAAGGTTATGATGGAAAATCCTGACAAGCAATTCTTATTGTTCTTTGATGAAATGAACCAAGCAGATCCAGGTATTCAAAATGCTCTTATGCCTATTGTACTTGAACATGTAATATGTGGACATAAGTTTAAGAATTTCATTGTAGGTGCTGCTGGTAACTATGAATCTGAAAATGATGCAGTAAGTGAAATGTCAGTTCCTCTTAAGTCACGTTTCAAGCCAATTATTGTTTGGGAAACTGGTGGTGATTCTTGGAAAGATGCATTTAAGTATTTACATAAGAACTGGGATGAAAAGTTAAGTAAAGACTTAGTAGATAAATTTGAAGAAAATGCAGAAATATTTAATAACCCTCGTGAATTAGAACATAAAGTACTTAAATTCTTATATGAACTTAAACAAGATGGTGATTATGATGAATTTGATGCAGAAGACTATTTAGATCGTCTTGAAGGATTAGTTAAGGATGATTTGACTAGAACTCAAGAAAAGAGTGTTAAAGAACTTGCTGATGATATATTCGGATTTATGAATAATAAAGGTGATAAAGAAGAAAAGAAGTCAGTTGGAAGAAGTTCACGTAAGGATATGAATATGGTTGATGAAAATATTAAGACTGCTATTAAACAAGGTATGAAATTTGGATATATTGAACAAGATGGTATTAAGTACGGTATATCTGAAGAAAATATTTCAGCAATTGTAGACCAAGATGAATGCAATGGTGAAATGCTTGAAAGAATCATCAGTAAATTTAAAAATGATGGTTTAGAATTCAAGTTTAAGAAAAACGAAGAATGGAAAAAGAAAGGATATAAAGATCCTGAAGAAGATTAATTATGAGAAATATTAACGATTATATAGATGAAGGACTTAGCATCAATAAAAATACAAAATTTAAGAAAATGACTGTTGATGATACTGATGCTAAATACAAAATGACCAAGAAAAATGGTGAAAAGTATCTTTGGGCCCAATGGTGGCAATATTTAATGAATGAAGGACCTATGTCTAAAGTTGATTTATTATCTCATTTTGGATTACAGGTGACTAGCTATTCAACTGAATTTGCTAAATTATCTAAACGTAATATAATTGTTCCAAATAAGAAAACTAAAAAATTAGAAGCTCATGATATTAGTGAGTGGGTATAAATTTATAATTATGTTTAAGAAGATATCAAATAAGAAAGATAATATAATGTATTTCAATTCTGATGAAGAATTTTATCAGTTTTGTGTATATCCTCAATTAGTTCCAGTTGAATATATTGATTCAACTGGTAAGACATCATATTATTCTGACTTTAACTTTACTAATGCATATAATGATGCTGTTAAGAAGGGAATGAATTTTGTTATAAAAGATGAAAATTCTCAGATATATAAGCATGGTGCAGTATCTTATAGAACTATTACAAAACCAATTAAAAATTTAAAATCATATTACGGAGAATTCAAACATCATGGAAATTAAAAGTTCATTAATAAATAGTGACGAATTTGAATTCGTTAAAAATAGTCTTATTAAAGTTTCTGAAAAGGATAATGAAGCAGAATTCAGAGTTAAGGCATTAGAATATATCAATGATACTTCTGATGAAAAGGATGATAAGTTCTTTTATGATATGCTTGAATTTGTAAGATTCTTGGATCCTGACGATGATGCAACTGCATATACAACTCCAGACCATTTAATATATTTAAACTGTCCAAGTGGTGGAGGTAATCCAATTGGTAAAAGTGTTCGTAAATGGGATTTTATATTTGACCATGAATGCTTACACCAGCTTTGGGATACATTTGGTGTTGCAGAAAAAATTAAAGAGGAACTTGGTGAGGAAAAGTATAATCATAAATTATTGAACTGGGCGTCTGACTGTGTAATTAATGATTATCTTTATTATTATCGTAAGAAAGAAAGACCTGAAAATTTAATAACACCAGAATATTTAAAAGAAAAATTTAAAGTAGAATATGATCGTAAAGTAGATACACAATATACTTTATATCTTAAATTACTTCCCGAACTTGAAAAGATTCAAAAGGATAAAAAATATCAGGATGAATCTGATGAAAATGAAGAACAAAGCCGAGGACAAAATTCAGGACAAGGTTCAAGCAGTAAATCAGGTAAAGGAAATAGTTCTGGTAATGAACAACAAAAGAAGGAAAATAAAACAGCTGATGATGCTCAAAAATCTGCTGATGAAGCTAAGAAAGCTGCTAAGAAAGCTCAGGATGCTGCAGACAAAGCTAAAGAAGCTGGAGATAAAGATGCAGATGAAAAGCAAAAGAAAGCAGATGAAGCTAAGAAAGCTGCTAAAGAAGCTCAGGATGCTGCAGACAAAGCTAAAGAAGCTAAAGATGCTGGTAATAAGGAAGGTGAAGAAAAAGCTGCTAAGGAAGCTCAGGATGCTGCAGATAAAGCTAAAAAATTAGCAGATGAATCAAATGGAGAAAAGAATTCTGAAGATGGAGAAGGAAAAGGACAAGGTGATGGTACAGTAGATCATGAAGAAACTGAAGCTGATTTAAAAGACATTAAAGAACGTGCTAAAGAGATAATTGAAAACTATAAAAATAAGTTATCTGGAGATTTTGGAACATTTATTAGTAAATGTAAGAAATCTGTAGAACTTAAAAAGTCTGGTTTATCTACTGGTGTTAATAAAGGTATGTCGGGATGGAATCAAGAATTAAATCATTCATGTACAGCATTTGTTAAAAAGAAAGTATTCCAAAAGAAACGTGAATATAAATCTACATATTCAAGAACTAAACGTGGCTCAGGATTTGTTGAATATGGTAAGCCAATTAAACCAGGTAGAAAAATAATAGATAAAAAATTAACAATTAGTGTTGCATTCTATATTGACATATCTGGTTCTATGAGTGGTTGTATTAAAGATGTTTGGAAAGCTTCATATGCTATTGCTGAAGGATTAAAGAAAAAATTCAAATCAGAATCTGTTGTTGATGAAGTAACATTTAAGATGCATGCTTTCGATACTCAAATGTTTGAAGTACCTTATGGCAAAGAAAAGAATGCAGGTGGTGGAACAATGAATTTCGAAAGTATTCTAGAATATATTAAAGACAATACTTATGACTATTTAATCAATATTATTATTACTGATGCAGGATTTAGTATTGATAAACAACAAACTGCAAAATTCATTAAGAACATAAATGGTATGATAGAATTTGTTACTAATGTCGATTCTGCAGAAATGAAAAATTTAGCGAAACAATATCCAACACAATTAAATTATATATTAGCGGATCCTCAATTTAATATTCAATAAACAAATGGGTAGATAATTAATTATCTACCCATTTTGCTTTATATTTTTTTGAAAGATCTTCGCATTTCTTAAACCATTCTTTTTCTTTTTTCGTAAAATTTTTCTTTCTATATCTTATAAGTTTTTTACGAATTTCAGATGCAAACGGTTCTTCAATTATATTATTATGTTTTTCAAATCCTAACATTTGCTTTCATAATCAATTATATTTCCAAATTTTACTTTTGTTAGTTGTTTATATAATTCTTTTATAGATAAACTAACTAATAATCCTGCAGCCAGACCACTACATACAAATATTATATTTTTATAGTTCATATTAATCCGTGTGATTTAATTACATTATATATTTCTTTAATTACTTTAGCATCATAAAGAGAATTATGTTTATATCCTTCTATTTTAATATCACAATTATCAAGTAAACGTTCTCTTGAATAATCAAATGCTTCTGTTTCAGTTAATTCATAATACCTTGCTATATCTTGATTAATATCATGACATGCAGGATTAATGGATCGTGGTAAATCCCAAGCAGTTCCAAATATATCAACAAATAACACCATATCATAATGACATACATCTGAAACTAATTCTACTTTATCATAAGGAAGCAACCATTCTTCCAATTGTTCTTTTATATATTTTTTATTTCCTTTTGATAATGTTTGATCTCCAAATATTGATGTTGTATTTGGTTCACCTTTAATATCAAAATTATTAGACATTAGATTATTGATTACATTTTTTTGAATCCAATCATCAACTTGTGATTTGTCATAATCTGTAAACTCTGCATAAAATGAACGATTATTTTCATCAATTAATCCTATTGATATTAATGTTGTATTTTTATGTAATCCAGTAAATTCAGTATCAAAAAATATCTTCATAATTCAATATGTACTATTGGGTTAATAATATTCAATTTGGTATTATCTAAAAGATCTTTCTTTGTATATGGAACATCTGCAACATTGTTAAGATATGTATCAATTATATCTTCATGAATACGTCTTGCACCACCAGGTTCACCAGATGCATAATAACGATCATAAAATGCTTTTGCATCATAAACAACATTCCAATATATACCATTAAGTGTATCTGAACTTAATATAACAATCGTTTGATTATTTGTCTTATAATTAGTTTTCAGTATCATTTTCTTTCTTTAAATATGTTTCAACTCTATAATATTCATAATATTGTATAACTATTTGCATTTTCATGCAATAAATTTCTAATCTTAGTATATTCGTCATAAGATATTTTATAAGATTCACCAGCTACATTTAAAATATAATCTGTATAGCTGAATCCTCCAAATATATTCATATCTGTAATATCTTCAAGACATATTATATGTCCATTTCTTAATTCAACATAATTAAGTTCATCTATTGATTTATTTCTCATTCCCAAATTTCTTTAATTTTCTTTTCTAAATATCCTTTACCATTACATGTTGGACAACGATGCCAAACATTTGTACGATAAGGAGCTCCAGTATGATAGTCTTCTTCAACAACTTCTTCAGCTATTTCACCTTTACCATTACATGTTGGACAATCCTTTATAAAACCTAATTGCTTTTCATGAAATATACATTCGCTTGGTGTTTTAAATTCTTTACCATCTTTAGCAATGTATACTTTATATTCAACGGTTTTTGTTCTAATTTCAGTTTTCATATTATTCCCAAACTATTTTTTTCTCTAAGTATCCTTTACCATTGCATCTATTACATTTATTATATTCATAATGAGCATCTACATGTCCTATATCGTAATTATCATATGCTTCAACAAATCTTCCACGAACATATCCTTTTCCATCACAGACAGGACATTTTACACGAATACCATCAAGCATCATTTCATAATGTATACATTCATCTTCAGAATCAAATTCTTTACCATCTTTAGCTATATAAACATTATATTCTTGTTCGATTATTTTTGTTCTTGTTTCAGTCTTCATAATTAACAACTAGGTGAATTTATATCATAACTAAATTTTGTATACATATAAAAATTTTTCTTTGTAAACCAAGAGAAGTTATAATTACGTTTCATTAAACCAAAATTATAACAAGTACCTTCACCATTTTTATTCAATGGTGACATCAATTGAAAATATAAATGTCTATTATTTGGAAAACTCAATTTCCATCCTTTGAATAATTTCATAATATCAATCATCTAATTTAGACCAAAGTTCTGCTCTCCATATTTCATTCTTATATTGATTCCTTTTAGTAAACATTTCAATCAATGCTTCCTTATTTGTCCAAATTTTATGAAGAAAATAAAATCCATATTTTTTAGAATATTTATTATTTACAAAATAGTTTCTAGCATGTGAAAGTTTCCAGTTAATCCTATCTAAATCAGCTGCATTTTTTGGTGTCTTTATAAAATTCCTTCTTTCATTTATATCTCCATTTTCATCAATGATATAACATACTAATATAGGATCATTATAGTCTATAATATTATCATTATCCCACCAAATTTCTAATATACATCCTTTATAATAATTTGGTTCTGGTGAATATTGTATAAGTTTAACCATTTATTTAATTAATTTAGATTTTACTAAACTATAATATACTTCTCTTATTGTTTGTATATATTCTGTTTTATTCTCTAAAATTGATAAACAACTAATAATGCTTTTTAGTTTTGTATCATATTCATTAGTGATTTCTGGAGAATTAATATATTTCTTCCATGCCTTTTCATTTTTATCTTGTATAAATTTTAAAAATTCATCAAGACATTCTTTAGCTTCATCGTAATTATCAAATGTTAATGCAGTTAATTTATATTTATCAATAATTGGTAAATTAATAAACTCAAGAAAATCACTCCAAGCATATCGTGGACAATAAGAATCAGGTCCACATCCATTGATTCTTCTATCATTTTTATCTACTTCATATCCAGAAAAACATATCCCATACATTGATGACTTATGAAAATATCCTTTGCAAATACGATATTTAGAAGATCTTCTAGTACTAGATGGTCCACAAATAACATAACATTCTTTATCAAGAGCATCAAGTGTATCTTTATCTGTAGATTCATATGTATATGGGGAATCTAAACCCAGTTCTTTCCAATCTTTATGGAAATCGCAATCACAAGGAAATATTAGTTTTTTCATATAAATTTTAATTCTTCAAATTTATTAATTACATCTTCCCAAACACTCACGACATCAGGTTCATCATATATTTGAGATGCCTCATATCTTTCATCCATCCATTTTTTGAATTTACCAAGATTCATTATATTCAAATTGTAATTAACAATTAAACGATGAATCTTTTCAGGAGATAAATCCATTTCAGGTTTCCAATCTTCAATCATAATTAATTTTTAAAAGCTAAAATCAATAAAGATAGTCCAAAACAAACTAATGCAAATCCAAAACAATAAGCTAAAAATACTCCAGGTTCCATATTATAAAATATTACGACACATTCCTAAACTCATCATTTGATTATTGATAATCTGGTCAACTTCCTTCCATGATACTGGAGTGAAGTCATTATTATCAACACCTACATCATATTGAGAAGTAAATAACATTTTCATACGAGCTTGGTCAAGTCCTTCATCAGTATAAGGAGATGTATGAACATGTCCAAACAATTGATATGTTGCATCTACTCCTCGCCATGCACCAGAAAATGCAAGCATTGGGTAGTGATTCAAAATAATATGACGCTTACCAATTTTCATATTAATTTGTTGTGTCATCAATTCAAATCTCCATTTATGCTGATTAACGATTCGTCTCCAGTCATGATTACCAATAACTAAATAAATTGTACCATTAAGACGTTCAAGAATATCGTCAACTCTCTTAGGATCACCAAATGCCACATCTCCAAGATGAAAAACAATGCCATCCTTAGTAACTTTCTCATTCCAACGACGGATTAATTCTTCATCGTTCTCTTCTACTGTCTTAAATGGACGCTTACAATATTTAATGATGTTTTCGTGACAAAAATGCGTGTCTGAGGTAAAGAACATCTTTTCAGCATCTTTCTCTGTATAAATGAATTGCTTATTTTTCATTGTGGTATTTTTTGTATATTATCGTTATTTAATTCTACTTTGCAATCAACATATTTTTTATTCATATTCATTAATCTTATATAAAGACAATTGTCTTTTAATGATATATTCTTTTCTACATAATGTCTATCTATTTGGTATCTTGCAATTATATTTTCTCCTTCTATTACATTTATTATATTTTCGTCTTCTTTAAACTTATACTTCATTTTTATTTAATCGTTCCAATATTATTTTTGAAGTTATGATGTCTTCATTATTAATATACTCAGTTTGCTCTTCATGAAGTTGCTTTAAATTTTTATAAGGAAAATGTTTTCTCCATTCTTTCTGAGTCATATCACAATCAGACTTATATACATCTCTACCAGGTCCATTATATTTGATTGTTATATTATTACCTGATAAATACATTACAATATTTCTTTCTGAATTCTTTTCATCCCAACCACAAAACTTAAACCAATAATCATATTTAGGATAATAATATTCAACTTCATTAGTTTCTTTATTACGTCTAAATCGTGGTTTAAGATAATCTGATATGCTTAAATATATAGCTTTATAGACTGCCCAACAGAATGCATATAATATACACCCTACACCAGCAAATATAATTAATATTTCAATATATTCAATCATAATTAAAAACCTACTCTTATTTGATTAAACTCTTCCTCAGTTGTCAATTCTTTATAATTATTATCATAATAATTGATATATCCAAAATTCTTATAAAGATTATTTGTTACATCATCATTATACCAATCATACATATCTTTAAGAGGTGGCATTTCTAAAAGATGCTTTAAACAATATTTCTGAATACACCAACCATCATGTATCAATCCTGTAAATATTGGAAGCTCCCATGTAATGTTACAATATGAATTCTTAGGCCAATGACCCAAGACAAACTGGTCATACATTCTGTCTACACACTTAAGCCAAATCCAAAATCTACAGAATAACCAATGACATAATTCTATACGAACATTTTCAGTCCAACCATCTTTATCTTTTATATCAACACCAGTTACAAATAAAGGCTCAGATTGTGTATATGTACTAAACTGTCTAGATATATATACTCCACAAGGATATTTCTGCTTCTTAAAATAAACAAAAATCTGTCTATTAGAACCGTTTTTGTTTCCTAGAAAACGAATTTTAGCTACCTCAATATTATTATCTTTGAGGTAGCTTAAGTTATTGATTTGATTAATTACTTGTTCTAAATTCATATTATATCATTTATAATATAAATATAGAATAATATTTAAAAAAATTCAATTTCTTATAATTTAAATCATTCACTCATAACATTTTCTAAATTTTCATTACTTTTTAGATTATTAATATTAATAACAACAGGTTTGATATTATCACTTCCATTTAAACCAGGAATCATTGTTATGATGCTATCATTAATTTGAAGTATGTCCCATTTGCTTCCTTTATAAATATATACAGGATATACTTTTCCGTTTTTATCAACATTAATTCTATCCTTCTTATCACATGCCATAAAAGAACATGTAGCAAACATAAGACATATCAATAATCTTCCTATATATTTCATCTTATTTATTTATATATTTTTGACTTATCCAAGATATCGTTAATGCTAAAATCTTCAGGTAAATATTGATCTACGACATGACCTACTTCAATAAGATACTTAATAGAGTTTAGCATATGATCATTATCTTTAATAATAATATCTAACATCTTATTGAATTTGACAGGATCTTCACGTAATTCTTTAAGATTATTAATAAATGCAACATGATTATAGAAAGCTCCTACTGAATTTCGGATTCTTTCTTCAACGGATTCATAATTTTTCTTATTCATATATATTACCAAGAAATTGTTGTGTCATCAGCAGGATCTCTTTGATCCCCATAAAAATATGAAATCTTAAATCCTTTTGATGTAAGAAACTCTTGAGTAGATTTTCTTAATGTTTTGTTAGAAAATGTAACTTCATATTTTCCTTCAAATCGTGCTTTATTAATCATCTCATAAATCCAATCTAATTCTTCATTCATTAGATTATTAGCAATTTCATTAGATACTTCTCTTGCATCAGAAGCACTGAAATACTTTGGTTCTCCTTCTATTCTCATATTATTCACAATAATGTTTTTTAGTCCATAACTCACATATATGTCCACAGTTTTCTAAAATTTCGTTTCGTGGTTCTTTACAATCATGATTATGACATACCCAACAGCAACATCTAGTTAATGAATCAAATGATCTTTCTATTGCTCCTATTGATCCTTTAAATTCTACTTCATAAGATATCCCATATCTACAAGTTATTATCTTTTTCTTTCGCATATATATTTAAATCTTCTATTTCTTTAATTAAATCTTGACACATTATTGCACGTCCTTCAAACTTAGAATATTCTTTTAATGCATTAAGTGTTTCATTATTGAAATTTGATAAATGCGCTAAGTTATATAAGTCTTCTGCTTTCCATGCATATTTCTGTTGTAGTTCAAATATCTTATTAAGTACATCATTTCTATAACGATCTATATTGTCTGGATATTTATAGATCACTCTAGGTTTTTTAATCTTAATATATCCAAACAATATAATATTAGTGATAATTAATATAAATATGATAATATATGCTATCATTATTTATTTAAACGATTATTCAAAATTTCACCACATCCATAACAATGATAATAATCCTTATCATATAAAGTACAGAACTGACCAGAAGCTGTAGTGACAGGTACATCTGAAATGATCTTAACACTAGTATCTGAATTATTGAAATACATCTTACCAGTATATGTATCTGGAGAATGACGAATCTTAAATGTTACATCACAAATAAAATTTGGATCTCCATCACCAGCATAAGTGCGATGATACCAAGTATCAATCATATTTTCAGTAAGCCAATTGATATCATTAACAGTAAACTCAGTCACCTTAGTCTTATCATAATTCTTCGATACATATACAATATTATTTGATGCATCCTTACTAACTACATACCAAGGACCTCCTGAAAGTTGCAGACCTTTACGTTGACCAATTGTGTGGAACCAATGCCCATAATGTGTTCCTAAGATATTTCCTGTATCAATATCAACAATATTTCCCCACCACTTTCCAAGATACTTCTCAATATAATCATTATAATTAATCTTACCTAAGAAACAAATTCCTTGTGAATCCTTACGCTTTGCATTAATAAGATGATTCTCCTCAGCAATCTTACGAACCTCATCCTTCATAAGATCACCAATTGGAAATATAATCTTTGAAATAGGTACTTTCTTTGTATCAATATTTGCAATAAAATCTACCTGGTCCTTTACAGGATCCTTAGCTGGACAAATCCACCACTCATGATTCTCAGGATTCCAAATATCAACAGATAACCAACTTGGAGCATCTTTTGAAGTTGCATATCCTACACGAGTAGCATAATGTCCTGTTGCAATATAGTCATACTTATATCCAATCTTATCATAAAAAGCTCCAAACTTAATAATTGTGTTGCACATAACATCAGGATTAGGTGTAAAACCACGCTTAACTTTATCCATTGTGTACTTAACAACATTATCCCAATACTCCTTATGAAGATCAATTATCTCAAACTTGCAACCATACTTTGCTGCAACTGTAGAAGCCATCTCAATATCCTCCTCAGATGTACAACTGTATGAATCCTTCTCATCAGGACCTATATGTATATAAAAACAATCAGGCTTCTCACCAGTTTGACAAAGTATATGCAATGCAACTGATGAATCAACTCCTCCTGAAAGTAATAATGCTATCTTACTCATGTCTTTTATTTAATATATCTTCAATATAAACTAATCCTTCTCTTCGTCTTGCTTTCAACCATTCTAAAACATTCTTTGGTCTTTCCCATATACTTGATATTTCTTGAGCAGCTTGTCTATATCCTCCTTCATAAGCATTCTGTATATCAAGCATAGAAAATCCTTCATAGGGTGAATATTGTGAATTTCTATCTTTTATATAGTTTTTAAATTTCTCATCAATTTTCCTCATATATTTTTACTCCTAAAATATCATGAAAATCTTCTGCAATATGATTAACCAAATTATCGTTTGTATGTTTCTTTTCATTTGTTAATGAATAGCGTTCAGCAATAAACATTAACATTGATAAAATTAAAACAGATATAATAAAAATTAATATAAAAATTAATTCTGTGTTCATAATTATTTAATTTCTGCTTCTTTTACATAATAATGATCTCCTTCAAAGAATGGTGTTCCTTCTTCACACGGAGTTCTTGATTTATCATTTTTAAATACCCATTTATTGGCTTCTTGTAAATTATCAAATTTTTTTACTAATATATCTTTAATATATATAGAATCGTGGTTTGTTTTTCTTCCCAATGCATCATACTCAACATATTTAGACCAAACCTCATATTGTTTGTCTTTAAGACTATTATCAATGAAATTACAGTTTATCTTATCGTTAAACCAACAAGTATCATATATTTCAGTTTTCTTTAAATGACACCAATGATCTTTTTTATCATATACACTTCGTGTCTTAATAGTTATAAGGTTTGCATCAGATACACCTAACCTTGTTTCAATATCTTCAAGTCTTTTTAATTGTTTGCTTATATTTACTTGAATCTCTTGAATAAGATAATTTAATGCACCTTGATATGTTGTATAGAATCTATACCCTTCAGTATTAGTCCCATTCTTTCCATAAGCAAAATCAGAATCTAAAATAAGGCTATCATGCATATCACTATTTTCATGTCTTATCTCATAAACTTCATCAGTACTGAAAACATGAATTCTTTTTAACTTATATAGATTACCACCTTCATATTCACTACCATATTCAATCTTATCAACATATAACTTTCTAATAATATCAGGACAATAATAATCAGGAATATCAGAAGTATATTTTACCATGAATACTGGATTTCCTTCTTTAAGATCTTTAAATAATTTTGCCATGTTTACCAACGATCCTCCTTGAATTTTTTGATATTCTTTACAAACCAAGAATTATAATAATTAAACTCACCAGCAGAAAAACAAAAAGTTAATCTATGTCCTTCCAAGAATAACTTATGTGCTTCTTCTAAATATTTAACTACATATTCTCTTGTCTTTTTATTCTTTATATTATAATCATTCTTAATCAAATCATAATCATAAGATTTTTTATTCTTGAAATTCTCCATCTTCCAATGATAGAAATAATCCATCTGTTCATAATCAGAACCTGCTTTATATGACCATCCAATGTAATTCATTCTATTATATATTGAATTTGTAATCTGTCCAAGTATATTATGAACAAACTGAAACTTGAAAGCAATAGGATCTTCTTTCTTCTGTTTCTTACGTTTTTCTTTATAATCCTGATAATTCCAATTCATAATTTAAAATCAATATAAATATTTGCTCCAATATTACGATTAATATCATAAATTTTTGGTTCAAAATCACCACGGTTTTTTACACGTTTTGCAATGGCTTTTACATCATATAATGAATCAAAAATAGTTGCTTTATTAATGTCTTCTACAAATGTCTGTTCATCAATATTTTCATAATATGTCTTATAGAATACTTCCTCACCAAGTTCTAATCCATATTTGATATGGTTCCTGAGGCATACAAGAACAATTACATATTGTGATTTAAATTCTGTATTAATCATAATCTTTATTATTTAATTATTTATTATATAATATAGAAAAAACTGAGATTAGTTAAAATCCCAGTTTATAAAATATGTTAAATAGTTGTAAATTATGTTAGCCGATTTGCTTCTTAACATAATCTAAATCAACAGTAAATTCTGTTACATCTTGTGATGGCATATTGAACATTGCTTTATTCATTATATTTTCCATTGTTCCACGAAGGCCACGAGCACCAAGTTTATTTTCTATAGTCTTATCAACAATATAATCTAAAGCATCTTGTGTGAAGTCCAATTTGATATTGTCTAATTCAAATATTCTTTTATATTGTTTTACTAATGCATTCTTTGGTTCTGTCAATATCCTTATTAAAGTATTTTTATCTAAATCATCAGTATATGTAATGACTGGTAGACGTCCTATCAGCTCGGGAATCAATCCATACGACTTAAGATCTAATGGGTTGATTTTTGACATATAGTCTTCATCAACAACATTATTTTCCATATCTGACTTAAATCCGATAACCTGTTTATTGCAACGTTTCTTTATTCTATCTTCAATTCCTACAAATGCACCACCACAGATAAATAATATGTTTTTTGTGTTGATTTTAACAAGTGGTATGTCTGGGTGCTTACGACCACCCTTAGGAGGAATAGAAACAATAGATCCTTCCAATAGCTTAAGCAGTCCTTGCTGCACTCCTTCACCAGATACATCTCTTGTTATTGAGGCATTACCACCTTTTAATGCAATCTTATCTATCTCATCAATAAATACAATACCACGTTCAGTCTTTTCAACATCGTAATCAGAAGCTTGATATAGATTGACTAGCAATGATTCAATATCATCACCAACATATCCTGCTTGTGTCAAAGATGTAGCGTCTCCAATGCTAAATGGAACATCAAGCATCTTTGCTATAGTTTTTGCTATCAAAGTCTTTCCAGTTCCTGTCGGTCCTAATAAAATGATATTAGACTTATCTATTTCAATATCGGTATCTTCAGTATTGATTCTTTTATAATGATTATATACAGCCACTGCAACGCGTTCTTTGACTCTGTCTTGCCCAATGATATATTGATCTAAGAATTCTTTGATTTCTTTAGGCTTAGGAATACCTTCCATAGTCTTATCATTCACTTTTGATTCATATTTCTCCAGTTCAGCATTACATCTCTTTAAGCATTCTGGACAAATATGAGCTGCATTACCTGCAAACAATATTCCACTATCTTCGAAACTTTTACCACAAAAACTACAATAATAGACCTGTTCCATTTATTTTTATTTATTATATATGTTTAATATAGTATGAATCATGTAAATAAATATAGTTTATCTAAATTATCTGAATTAATAAATCATAAAGTTAGATTCACTTCAGATTGTGAATTCTTTCCAAATTTTGATGTCATATGTAAAGTTAAAAAAGTTCATATGAAAGGAAATGAAATCTTATTTGAAGTGAATACTATTAAAAACAATAAACATTTGACTATAGGATCAAATATGAAGAATCTTCAGTTTGAATTATTATGATGTCCAAATATTTTATCGACTTCTTCTGGTGTCATTTCTTCAATAATGATATCACGTTCTTTCCAATCATAATGTTTGTCTTCTCTTCGTTTTAAGTAATAAAGACAATCAATTAATGAATATTTTCCAACTGCTTCAGTATCATCTTCAGCACTTACTGATATATCAACTTCCTTTCCAGTTTCATTGAACATTTTATATACACATATGTCACTTACACTTTCAACGGCAGAATATATCGTAAACTCTTCACGATAATATCCACATTCACTTATATATTTTGTCTTATATCCTCTAGTCTTATAGCTCATTAATTATTTGTTTCTTTATTGTTATTGTTATTTTGATTTTCTTCCCAGTATTTGATAACATTTAAGAATGCTTCTTTATATGCAGGATCTGCTGCACAATATTGAGCACATACATTAGCAACTATAGTAAACAATTCATTTGCAACAGACTGTCCATCTTCTTCACGAACCCCAATGCATTCTGAAGATAACATACGAATAAGATTATTTATTCTATGAGCATCATCATATTTCTTTGGACTTTGAAGTATTTTTGTTGATTCTTTAGTATTATCATCTTGTGCAATGATCAATATATTCAAATCATCAGGAATACAATCTAATGTCAACCCCATTTCCAAAGCAAACGTAAATAATGAATTAGACTTACATTTTGCCATAGGAGCTTCCATGATAGATTTCATAAGCTCATCAGATATAGGTTGACTCATTTGATCTATTATTTGAACAACTTGTGCTTCACGGCTTCCATCAGGCCAACTACAAGTCTTACCATCATTTTCAATCTTGCCTAATAATTCATTTTCCATAATATATATTTTTTTAATTTTTTTATAATTTATTAAAACCCAATTTTACCACTTCCTGTTTTTGAATAATCATTTTCTTTTTCATTATAATAGATATCTGCTAAAGTCATATCTTTATTTTCGTTAGGAAGTATGCTCTTAACTTTATCTTTAGAAAGTTTTTTGAACTCATACTTTAAAGACAGACGACCCTTTCTTAATAATGCTCGGTCCACTTTTGATAATGAATCATTAAATGTACAGATGAACTTTGTCTTTAATACATCTCCAATGATTCCATCTGTTATATTTAATAAAACTGGCATAACTGGATTATATCCTGAAGATCTGTCTTTAAGAATCTTTTCACAGTCTTCCAATATAAATACAGTGTCCCAGTTATCCAAGAAGTATGACATAAGTTTTTCTTGTGGTATGCTGCCTAATAGTCCACCATCAATAAATATGAAGTTCTTATTAATATATTTCTTAATAAGATGCTTAATTAATGAAGTCTTACCAGTTCCTGGTTCTCCATAGAATAACATCAAATCTGGACGAGTATTATCTGCAAGTATTTCACACATCTTGTCATAAGGAAGATCATCATTATAATTCTTATTAATATCAATATCTATATTGACATCATAATCAAACCAAGAAGTGTATAATGTGTTTGTTCCTTCCATTAATGATGCAATACCAAATTCCAATTTACTCTTATTATCTAATGGTACACAATTTGGTTTAACGATTGTTTCAAATACTTCATCAATATGTCCTTGTGCAACATATATATCATTATATGTGTCGGAAGCATCTGCATCAATGCTTGTCGTAAGATTGAATATAAATGGTGCAGGATATTCTCCACATATTAAGAATTCATTTGATGAATAATTGAATACTTCAAAATCTAACTCTTTTTTATCTTTAATTTTTATAAGATTCTGTAAAAACTGTCGTGTATCAATTCTTTTAGTAAACTTATATCTATCTAAAGCCAATTGAGATGCTTTATATTCAAGAACACCATCATTATTATAAAAATAATGATAGCAAAAAGGTAATTCTGTCTTAAAGATATTAATAAACATAGCCCCTAAATAATCATCACTATGACTATTGAATATCTTAAACATATCATAAATTTTCTGTCTATCCATTAAGTATTATATAAGTATTATTAATTTTTATTAATATTGTTATATATATGATCTATTAACATTCCTAAAGTAAGTTCTTCATTGACTATATCATCATCTATAGTGAATTTCTTATCAAACAATTTTAATGACTGATTGATATTATATTCAACTTCTAATATGAATTCAATAACATCTAAAGAATCTAACTTAAGATCCTTATATATGAATGTATCTTCACCATCAAATGATTTAGATTTCAATATAGTATTTTTTGTATCTTCATTAAATCTGTTTTCAATTGCTTCTATAACAATTTTCTTGATATCTTCTTTTGATATTAAACTATTCATTATTTATATTTGTAAAAATTATTTTATAGAACTCGATATTGTACAAGGATGTTAGATAGCTCTAGATTTCCTTCTAGCTTCATCGAATAGTAAGATAATAAAATTATAAATAAATGATGTGAAACCGTGATACAAGTACATTCTACATCTTTTATGAATCTACTTAATCAATAAAAAATATTTCTGAAATTCTTCTGCAGTCATAAAAATATAATCATCCCAACCACCATTTTGATATACTTGATAAAATAAAGGAGTAATATCAACCTGATATTCTCTTCCTTTATGAAATTCTAAATCATAATCTTTAATTATATGATTTAAACATCTAGGAAACTTATAATATTGTATACACTTACAAGTACATTCTCTTTTATACATAAGCTTCAATAAGTTCTTTTATTGATTTATATCTAAGATTGTCTAAAGGCTTGATTGTTCCATCTTCATATACTTTTACAATTGTCCAACCAACGATAGTATCATTGGTATCATCAATTAATGCAGAAACTTTATGATTGTCATCTAAATTACAAGTTTCCGATAATTGGTCTATAATCTGTTTTAATTCTACTTTCATAGTGATAATAAATATTTTATATAATATTCTCTAAACTTATTGATATCCATCCAATAAAATAGTTCTTTACCGGATTTATATCTTATTATCATACCCTTTCTTGAATTATAACCTTGAAAACTATTTGTTATATCTTCATAGTATTCAACATCTTTCAATACAATAACATATCTTAATAATCTATTATCTATAGTGACATTTATTACTAACAATCCATTATCTTGTAGATTATAAAATTCATTAATGAAATGTCCTATAATACCTGTAATACCTATCATTTTTTGATTTTTATCATTTTAATCATCTTTATTTCTTTGTCTTTATATATGATAGTCTTAATTTGATCCATGAATTGCTTCACCTAATGCACTTAATATCCAACATAACCCACAAACTAAAAAGAATGTCGTCCATGGATATTCATTTACTAATTCAAAAAATTCTCTCATAATATTATATGTTTATTCAATATAAAATATAGTAATAAAGATATAAATATTAAATTTATTATTAATATATTAAAAATTATTATTATGAGATTTTTATCAACATATATATTTGAAAAGAAAATAAAAGGATTGAATAATGTCACAACTAATGATATCATAGATTATGTTAAATATATAATTGAAGATATCATAAATGAGTGTGAATTAGATATAGAGATATTAGATTATTATGTTCATGGATCTAGAGTGTTTGGTAACCCTCGTGAAAATTCTGACTTAGATGTTGTAGTATATTATAAAGGAAATATGAAAGAAGATGCACTTTATAATATATTTCATGATGAAGACTATAAAGATCAATTCATATATGATGACATAATAATAGATGTCAATCCTATAAGAGATCAAGAAACTGGTTCATTGAAAGAATATATAAAGAAAGACAAGAACTATAAGAAATGAGTAAGAAAGAAGTTTTAGAAAAAGAATTTGGAACAGATCATGAACTTGACTCAGTATTGAAAGAAATAAAGAAACAATACGGAGATGGTGCCGTTATGCTTTTAGGTGAATCTGAAGTAATGGATATTGATGTTATTCCTTCTGGTTCTATTTCTTTGGACTGTGCTCTTGGAATTGGTGGTTATCCAAAAGGCCGTATAGTAGAGATATATGGGCCTGAAAGCTGTGGTAAGACAACATTAGCAATACATGCTGTAGCAGAAGCTCAGAAGCTTGGAGAACGTGCTGCATACATAGACGCAGAAAATGCTTTTGACAGGGATTATGCAGAAGCATTAGGTGTTGATGTCAATAAGCTATATTTTGCTCAACCCGACTGTGGAGAAGACTGTTTAGAAATTGCAACAAAACTAATATCATCAGGAAAGATTGGAATATTAGTTATAGATTCTGTTGCTGCATTGACTCCACGCGCTGAATTAGAAGGTGCTATGGGAGACGCAAGAATAGGGCTTCAGGCTAGACTGATGTCACAAGCATTACGTAAGATGGTTGGCATCATTAAGAAATCTAACTGCTGCTGCATATTCATTAACCAGATAAGAGAAAAGATTGGTGTATTATTTGGCAACCCAGAAACTACAACTGGTGGCAATGCTTTGAAATTTTATGCATCAATAAGATTAGAAGTACGTAAGTCATCTCAACTAAAAGATGGAGATGAAGCTATAGCTAATCTTACAAAAGTCAAGGTAGTTAAGAACAAATGCGCACCACCATTCAGGAAAGCTGAATTTGAAATCACTTATGGACATGGTATAAATAGATTCAGTGAAATAATTGATAAGTCTATAGAATTTGATATCATACATAAATCAGGTTCATGGTTCAGTTATGGAGAAGTAAAACTTGGACAAGGACGTCAAGCTGTCATTGATTTGCTGAATGATAATCCTGAACTACTTGAAGAAATAGAACAGAAAGTAGTTGATCAATTAAAAGTTAAACCTAAAGAAGGAATAACTGAATTAGATGAATTACTTGGAGAATGACCTATGAAAAGAATCGATAATTTTATAAATGAGAAACTAATCATCAACAAGAACATAAAAATTAAAAGAAACTTAGATGATTGGACTATTGAGACTGCTCAAGACGGAGATATAGTTGAATTGAATGAGTATTTACTTTTTATATATAAAGGATTAAATAAAGATTTTCATATTAATAATGCTTATGATGATTCAATAGTATATCATGCAGTATATTTTTGTGATAATACAAAAAAATTAAAAGTTGGTGTAGATACTGGTGTTGGTAACATTTTAGGCGGAACAGAAAGATATAAATTAGCTTCAGAAGAAAAATGTGAAGAATTCATTGAAGCACTAAAGAAAGCAGGTTATAAATGGGATGATAATAAATTAAAAATTGTTAAGATATGAAAAACCTAAAAGATATTATATTAGAGAAGCTAATAATCAATAAGAATACTAAAATTGAAAAAGTTAAGCATAAGTATCACCCAGAATCAAAGGAAGAACTTGAAGAACTTATTAAAAAACTAACTAAAGAACGTGGGTATGATGCAGATCTTAATGATATAGATACATCAAAGATAACTGATATGTCAGGCATATTTAATTATGATCAATTCAGTGCAGGTAGTTTGAATTTTACTGGAGATATATCTCAATGGGACGTCAGTAATGTTGAATATATGAATAGTATGTTTGCTTATTCAAATTTTAATGGCGATATATCTGAATGGGATGTTAGTAATGTTAAATCTATGTCATCAATGTTCCAACACTGTAAATTCAATGGAGATATATCTAAATGGAGAACAGATAGTCTTGAAAATATGACATGGATGTTTGCTGCTGCTGAATTTGATGGAGATCTTTCTAAATGGGACGTAAGCCACGTAACTAATATGGAATCTTTATTTACTTGTTCAAAATTTACTGGTAAGAATGGTGACATATCAAACTGGGACGTAAGTAGAGTTACAAATATGAATGATATGTTCAGAAAAACTAAATTCAATACTAATATATCTAAATGGAACGTAAGTTCTGTTAATTCAATGGGTAATATGTTCCAAGAAGCAGAATTCAATCAAGACATATCTAATTGGGATGTAAGCAATGTAACTAGTATGTGGAATATGTTTGAAAGATCAAAATTTGATAAAGATCTTAATAAATGGAAAATAAATAAAGACTGTTTTATGGCAGATATATTTGATGATTGTCCAATTGAGAAGAATGATAAACTTCCTAAATGGTATCATAAAGAGAAAAAAATAAATTTAGGATAATATTTATGAAAGACTTAAAGGATATTATATCAGAAAAACTAATCATTAATAAGAATCTTAATATAAAAGAAAAAGAATTTACTGATGAAGAACTTCGTGATGATTATAATGAAGTTGATGGAGCATACACAAAAGCTGAAAAGGAACCATTCAAAGATAAATATGGAGTCAATTCAAATAAAATTCGTGATATACAATTAGTCATATTGGATCATCTTAGAGAAAATAGAAAAAAGAAAAAAGATTTCACTACTAATGATTTTAGGGATTTTATGAGATTAGAGCCATCAGAAAGATATGAAAAATTTGCTGAACTGCTTGATAAAGAACCAAAGGAATTTGTAGAATTCTTATTAAAAACATATGAAGACATGATAAAACGTGGTCATATAAATATATGGAATCCAAGATCAATTGCTGATAAATCAAAAGTTAGACGTTTGCAAAATTTACAAAAATATCTTGGCATAAAATGAAAGATATAAAAGATATGCTAAAAGAAAATTTAGAAATAAATGAAAAACTAATCATCAACAAGAACATAAAAATCAATAAGCAGACTAATTTATCTGAACAAGAACAAAATAAGATTATTGATGAATTATGTATGTATTTTCAAAAGGGAGGATCTTTTGGTGGTAATGAATATGACACACGATTACAGATAGTTGATAAGTTCTTTCATAAAGATATTGCAGAATATTTCAGAAGATTGTTCTTATGGGAAGATATGGCAGAATTTATGAATATTGATAAAAAAGATTTCATGGATTATATCAAAAACTATAAAGAAGAAATATATGAACAAATTAAAGATTTTGTATTATGAAAAACCTAAAAGATATCATAAATGAAAAATTGGTAATCAATAAGAATACTAAAATAGATAAGTATCATTATCATCCAAAGACTAATGAAGAACTAATACAAACTGTTTATAGATTAATAAATAAACGTGGTAACAATGCAGATCTTAATGATATAGATACTTCAGAAATAACTGATATGTCTGCAGTATTTAGTGATAATGAAGCAAATAGAAGTTTTGATGGTGATATATCTGAATGGGATGTTAGTAATGTTACTAATATGAGAGAAATGTTTTTAGATTCAAAATTTACTGGAAAAAATGGAGACATATCTAACTGGGATGTGAGAAATGTTGAAGATATGTATGAGATGTTCTATAATTCTGAGTTCAATGGAGATATATCAAAATGGAATGTAAGTAATGTAAAAAATATGGGGCGTATGTTTTATTGGGGAAAATTAGGAGATAATCCACCTAAATGGTATAAAAAATAAAAATTTAACATAATATGAAATCATTAAAACATATATTATTAGAAAAATTTGTAATCAATAAGAATACTAAAATTAATAAACATATCGATGATGATAATATAATTATAGAAATTGATGGTAAAGAATATAATTATATGATAGGAGACAAACTACAAATAGTAGATCATGCTGAATCTCCAGAAGAAGCTATAGTAATGATTAAAAGAGATTCTGATGAAGGTGATAGGTTTCATTGGTTAAAACCATTAGATAATGGAAACTATACTGCATCTTTAGATTATTATTGGGTCAAATATGCTAAAGATGGTTATTTGTTAAAATCTAAAAGTGGTATAAGATATAAAAAATCAAATATTATATCTACATATAATGATCAAAAAATGATATTATGTAAAGTTGAAAATATATAAGAAATAAATATATAAAGGTAAGTTATGTATTTTAAAATTAAGCTAAATAGAAACATATCAATAAATGATAAAGAAAAACGTGTCATAGAAACTTATTTTACTGATGCGTTACATTTTGCAGATGCAGGATATAAAGTAATACAAGTTGTTGGCACAGATGCTGAAATAGAAGATGTATGTATGATGAAGAATTTCAAACCTTCAGCTAATGAATATAAAGAAGGAACAAAAATATTTGCAGTTAAGGTTGCAGAAGATGTTCCTACCGAAGAAGGAACTGTTAAGACAATCAAATATGCATTACCAGTTTTTGCAAAAAATTCTGATGAAGTACATATGATTATGCGAGACTATATTGCACAAGGATTTGATAACATGAGACTCACTACAATATCTGAAACAAAATGGATATGGGTAGAATAAAAAATATAAATAAATATATTATATGAAAAATCTAAAAGATATCATATCAGAGAAACTAATAATCAATAAGAATATTAAAATTCAAAAATATAATTATCATCCAAATACTTTTGGTGAATTAATGGATTTAATTGAAAAACTTATTAAAGAACGAGGTAATGAAGCAAATTTAAATGATATAGATGTATCAAAAATAGATTATATGAAAAAATTATTTGCATACGCAAGATCAAATTTTAATGGTGATATATCTGAATGGGATGTAAGTAATGTTACTGATATGAGTTTCATGTTTCAAAATTCAAAATTTAATGGAGATATATCAAAATGGGATGTAAGTAATGTTAAAACTATGAAGTGGATGTTTAATGGATCTGAATTTACTAGTAAAAATGGAGACATATCTGATTGGGATGTTAGTAATGTTACAAATATGGAAGATATGTTTGATAATTCTCCATTAGAAAAGAATCCACCAAAATGGTATAAAGAATAAATATATAAGAATATTATATGAAAAATCTAAAAGATATCATATCAGAGAAATTAACAATTAATAAAGGTGCTAAATTTAATAAGTATAATTATCAACCAAAAGATAGAAAAGAATTACAAAACCTTGTTAAGAAACTTGTACATGAACGTGGTAATGATGCAGATCTTAATGATATAGATACTTCTGAAATAACAGATATGAGTGGTTTATTCACTAATCTTGATTTAAAAAAATTTGATGGTAATATATCTAAGTGGGATGTAAGCAATGTTAAAGATATGTCAATGATGTTTAGATATACAAATTTTAGTGGAGAAAATTCTGATTTATCAAAATGGGATGTTAGTAATGTAGGAGATGTACATGGCATGTTTGAAGGATGTCCATTTAATGGAGATTTATCTAAATGGAATGTTTCAAATATTAATAACATAGCAGCAATGTTTAAAGATTCTAAATTCGATGGAGATATAAATAGCTGGAATATATCAAATGTAAAAAATACATATAAATTTTTAGATGGGTCTCCATTAGAAAATCATCCACCAAAATGGTATAAAAATTAATTAATTAATAGAAATAATAGAAATAATATAATAGAAAACATAAATAGATGATAGAATATATTGAAGGAGCAAAATCATTAGTATCATTGATCCCAGCAGTCAAAGAGATGTTCAGTAAGAAGAACAGGACAAAGATAGAGATGTGGGGTAACTGGGAGACTTTTCAAAGAAATCAAAAGTATATGTATAATGAATTAAGCATATTGATGGGAATATGTGCAAATCCAAATAATAAGTATAATTATTCAAGTTATGTGAGAAAAGGAATACATTTCTATATTATTGGTGAAATAGGATATTGGAAACTATTTAAGAAATATATAAATCACTACATACATTATATAAAATATAGAAAAGACTTAAGCATATTTGAAAGAATTAAATTAGCATATATAAAAAGTAAAAGGTGGATCAATAAATGGCAATTCAAACATGAAGTTGACAAATACTATAAATATAAAGACCGAGATGATAGAATATTTAAAAATTCATTTAATGATGGGTCAATTGATATGATTAGTTTATATATGATTGAAACAAAAAAGGAACTCAAATAAATGAGTTCCTTTATTTTTTATCTTTAATCTTAATCTTTAGTTTCTTGATTTCTTCTTCAGTATAAGGTCGCCATTCTTCAAAGTTCCATTTAAAGAAATCTGAACATACTAAATTCTTAAGCATTATGTCCATTGCAACATCTTCATCATAATCAATGTCTAATGCATCAAACAACTTAATGATTCTTCCATGTGTCTCATAAACATTGTCTTGCATTAACTCAACTCCATAACAAGTCTCTAAAGCAGTCTTCCAATCTATACCATGCTGGAGACGATTCCAAATAATATAAACAACGAATTGTCCATTACCAAAACATGGCTCACAAAAGGTCTTCTTGGGATCCGACCAATCTTCTTCAGAAATCTTGTCGCACATCTTCTTGACTATCTCATAAGGAGTAAAAAACTCTTGAGTGCCTCCTGAACCCTTACGACGATCTTTACGAGATTCTGAATAATTAGTTAAATCTAAGATATTTGATATATGGTTTTTCATTTCTATAATCATCTATTTTCATCGACATTATTTTTGATTCTTCTTCATTTAATCCGAAATATTTACAATAATCTTCATTTGTCCATACCTTGTCAAATGTTGGAGGAACAATTGCATATTTTTTTGTCATTAATATCCAATTCCAATTTTTACAGAAATTAGTATTACAACTTTTCTGGAAATTTAAAGCTTCTTCTCTAGAATCAAATTTGATACTTCTTGTAAATCCTTCATATTGTTTTGAATTAGCTGGACCTCCTTTTGCATAACAATCTTTAAAGAACTTACCTTTATATTTTTCATTTTCACCTTTATTATATCCATCTAAATAAGGACCTCTATCATCAACATAACTACATGCTTCTCTTCGTGATTCTGAATCTGCTCCACGACCACCAAATACAATACTTTTAAATTGTCCTGTCTTTACACGATAACCTTTTATCTTATCTGTTTCCTCTAAATCTGTAAAAAGATGTTCTTTTGTATAAGGTAATATCTTTTTAATTATATTTTCTATTTCTTCAGGTAATACATTAACTTGTTTATCATTATCTACTTTACACAATGAAATCATTAAATCTTCACTTATATCAATGGCGAACTTATCTCTCGCATCCTTCATTGATACTATATCTATGTCGTTTATCTTATTAACTATTGATTCTTTATATTTCTTATAGTTATTTGATTCTGGTGTCTCCAAGAATCCACAAGGTTGAACTGTAATTACATCATTTCCTAATTTTATTACTTTTTCTAAGAACTTAAAGTGAAGACCTTTCGCATACGGAGGATTCATCAGTACTATATCAAATTTCTTTCCATTGTTATCTTTTAAAACTTCTTCGTTGTTCATCTTTAAAAAATCATTGACGTCGTATTTACCGTTACCATCGACATCATCTATATTTATTATAATATTGTTATTTATACCCACAGATTTCAACATTTTCTTACATAAGTGTTTTCCAATTTCAGAACTTGCAACTATCTTACATTTTTCTGCAATTTTCTTACCAAACTTATTATAGATTCCCATGAAGAACTCTGCTTGTTTATCATTGACAATTAATATTGAATTTGCCTTCTCATATTCTGATTTATCAAGTTTATCAATCATCTTCTCAACAATTTCAGGAGGTGTCACTACTTCATTCTTATCTAGTCTCCCAAGTCCTTGTAGTGCTTTACTAAACTTCTCATAACCAGATTTTGAACTATCATGAGCCAACATCACCATTCTAGTCAACAAACTATTGAATGCTTGTTTGTAATTGATAGACATTACATCATAAGCTTTCTTAAGGTCTCCAAGGCTTACCTTGAATTCTCCAAGCATTTGTTTGAATTCTTTGTCTTCTTTAGATTTCTTAATAATGCTTTCAATGTCCATACAAGGCTCATCAAGACATATGTTACAGTATAGTAAGTTTTTGACAATAGCTTTGAATTTCTCTTTTGTTATTTGGATGATCTTCTTATCTTCTTTACTATGTATATATTCTTTTATATGTTTTGTGTCACCTTCATCCTTCTTGTTTCCATGTACTTCAGAGCTTAGGTCTTCTCCTTCATCATCGTTTATATCTAAGTTTAATTTGGATTTATCACCTTCTATATCAATATTTGAAACTATCTCTTGGAATTTCTTATCACCAAATAAGTTATCGAATAAGTTAATTTCATCATTTACAATATCTGCGATACTCTTATTCTTATTATATCCTGCATATATTTCCATGAGGTCTTTAGGATTGATCTTCTCCATCTTACCCGTGATTTCTTTAGCTGCACCGTCCTCACAGTAAATTGGAGTTGTTCCTAA
>Ga0310691_10001086_pt1 | contig 44049 bp, 42 predicted proteins | sample 176DNAGHGlowgp2_FD_203887 | JGI IMG/M metagenome (GOLD analysis project Ga0310691, IMG submission 203887) | Sheep rumen microbial communities from Palmerston North, Manawatu-Wanganui, New Zealand - 1766 DNA GHGlow gp2 (v2) (version 2) | ecosystem: Host-associated > Mammals > Digestive system >... | reverse complement strand
TCGGCGTGTACCTCTACTCCACCGCCGTGAACGTGCGGGAGGCGCAGGAGGAGGCCGCCTTCATCCTCACGCTCTTAAACGGCGTTCCGCTCGACCTGCCCGTCTATCTCGATACCGAGCAGTCCGGTGAATACCCCTTCGGCCGCGCGGACAGGCTGCACAAGGTGCGCCGCTATGAGGTGATCACCAGCTTCTGCCGCGCGATCGAGGACGGCGGCTACCCGGTGGGCGTATACTCCGGGCAGAACTATTTCAAAAACCACGTGGCCTTCCACACCTTCTCCAACAATCCCGTGTGGCTGGCAAGCTACACGCGCTATAACCGCCTGCCGGAATTCCCCTACCGATACGACATGTGGCAGTTTACCGACCGGGCGGTCGTGGCCGGGATCCGGGGCCTGGTCGATCTGTCGGCGGTCTGGGAGTAAGCGAGGCGCACATGAACATCAAACGAATCCAAATCATCACGGCGGCGCTCTGCCTGCTGCTTACGCTCACGGGGCTGGGGCGCGCGCTCCTGTCCCCCGATGCGGAAATCTTCTACGAAAACCGCCCCGCGAAACGCTGGCCCGCTTTTGATACGGTCGCTTTTCTCGGCGGGGAGTATCAGTCGGCGGCGGAGGATGCGCTGGCCGATCAGCTCCCCGGGGCGATCCGCATGAAGAAGCTCTACAACATCTGCGACACGGGCCTCGCCCTGCCGCTGATCCGCGCCCTCGGGCGGGACGGCGGCTATGTGGGCTTCCGGAATATCTGCTTTTTTAAGGACATGCTGGTCGTGCGGCCCGTCCCCCTCGCGGAGAAGGCGGCAGCCCTCACCGAGAGCGCCCGCAAAATCTCCGCCTGGGCGGAGGCCGCGCCCGACGTGGACTTTTACGTCTACTATCTTGAGACCGACCGGGATCTGAACCTTGAAACCGGAGAGAAATCCGGGCTGTATGACTGCCTTGCATCCGGTCTGGCGCTTCCCGCAGGGCATGTCGGAAGGCTTGAGATCAAGAGCTTTGAAGACTATCGCCGTTTCTTTCTGAAGACCGACCACCACTGGAACGCCGACGGCTCCCGCGAGGGCTATGCGGAGATCTGCGGCCTGCTGGGGATCTCTCCCCTGCCGCTTGTCCGTCAGCACACCGTGCCCGCCTGCTATCGCGGCACCCGCGCGGCAGGGGTCGAGGGCGTCCCTGCCGAGGACTTCACGGTCAACGTCTACGACTACCCCGACATGACGGTCACGATCCCCTACGGCCCCATTCCGGATTACGGGATGCAGGCGCTCTTTGTCGAAGGCGCGCTGGAAAGCGTGTCCTACGGCAGCGTCTTCGGCGTGGACTGCGGAGAGCTGGCTTTTGATACCGGAAGGGACGGGAAAAACCTTCTCGTGATGGGCGACTCCTACGATAACGCCGTGGTCAAGCCCCTCGCGGCGGGCTTTGCGAAAACATACTGCGTAGATCTGCGCTCCTTCGCCTCCGAGCTCGGCCATCCCTTCGAGATGGCGGCGTACCTCCAAGAGCATGACATCGACGCGGTGCTCTTTGTGGGCGGGATCGACTACTTCGGCGCGACGCTTAAGAGCGCGGAAGGGGGCTGAGCGCCATGCTGTTCTCGTCTCTCAGTTTTCTGTTCCTCTTCCTGCCCGTCACGCTGATTTTGTATTATCTCTCCCCCGCCCCGCGCTGGCGAAACGGGGTACTGATCGCATCCTCCCTCTTCTTTTACGCCTGGGGCGCGCCGAAGGCTCTGCCGCTTCTCGTCGGCACGGCGGGGCTGGTGTGGCTTTGCGGTCTGGGCGCTGAAAAGGGACGGCGCTTCTGCTTCCCGCTCGCCGTCGGCTTTGTGCTGGGCACACTCGCGGTGTGCAAGTATCTGGGCTTTTTCGCCGGGATCTTCGGCGCGCGCCTCGGCTTTCGGCTTCTGCTGCCCGCGGGCATCAGCTTCTACAGCTTCCAGCTTCTCGCCTACAGCATCGACCTTTATCGCGGCACGATCCGGGCGGAGCGGAGCTTTTGGCGCTTTCTGCTCTATGTCGCCTTCTTCCCCCAGCTTCTGCAGGGGCCGATCCTGCGCTACGGGGTGACGGAGCCGATGCTTTCGCGCCGGGATATTTCCTGGGACGTGGCGGTATACGGGATGCGGCGCTTTCTGCTGGGGCTTGCAAAGAAGGTGATGCTTGCCGATCAGGTGGCCGCTGTCGCCGCTGCGGTCTACGATGCCGGCGCTGCCGGGACGGGCGCGCTGTGGCTTGCCGCCCTCTGCTACACGCTGCAGATTTACTTCGACTTCTCCAGCTACAGCGACATGGCGGTGGGTCTCGGCAGGCTCTTCGGTTTTACCCTGCCGGAAAACTTCAACTATCCCTACACTTCCCTCTCCGTGACGGAGTTCTGGCGGCGCTGGCACATTACGCTCTCCCTCTGGTTCCGGGACTATGTGTACATCCCGCTCGGCGGAAACCGGGTGAAGCGCGCCCGCTTTGTGCTGAATATTCTGACGGTCTGGGCGCTCACGGGGCTCTGGCACGGCGCGTCGTGGAACTTTGTGCTGTGGGGTCTCTATTACGGGGTGCTGCTGCTGATTGAAAAGCTTGTGATCGGAAAGCGCATTGAGCGCGTGCCGGCGCCCATTCGCTGGCTTGTGACCTTCGCGCTTGTGAATCTCGGCTGGGTGATGTTCAACCTCACGGACGCGGGGCAGCTTGCTTCTGTTCTGCGCGGCATGTTCGTCTATGCCCCGACGGACTGGCGGGGGCTTCTGAAGCTGGACGCGTCGATCACATCGAAGCTGGCGATGATCCCCTTTGCGCTGCTCTTCTCCTTTCCGGTGCTGCAAAAATGGCTGCCGGAGGAAAAGGGCGTCATGCGCTCGGTGCTGCTCAACGCCCTGTATCTCGCGCTCTTCGGCGTGTGTGTGCTGTTTCTGATCAGTTCGTCCTTCACGCCGTTTATCTACTTTAATTTTTAACTTCTCTGTCATTCTGAGGAGTTTATTCCCCCCTGTCATTCTGATTTGTAGAACTCCCCTGGGACGCGCAATAGGATTCAGCAGCGTCAGGAAAGCAGCATCCCCGGCGAAAGCGTACCGCATCTGTACGTTTTCACCGGGGATGTTTGTATTTTCCTTGTCTTATCCGATCACATCGGCAAAGACGCGCAGGGCGTTGCCATGGCAGATCTTTTCGGCGTTATCATAACCGAAGCGATCCGCGATCTGCTCCGCCAGATGCGCAAGGCCGCCGTAGTTTTCCATTTCGAGCGTGCAGTCGATCCCGTCGAAGTCCGAGCCGAGGGCCGCCGCCTCGATCCCGGCGCGGTCGGCGATATACGCCATGTGGCGCAGGATATCTTCGTTTGTCGTGTGATCCGCGTTTTCCCGCAGAAAGCGGGAATAGAAGTTCACCCCGCACACGCCGCCCGCGTCCCCCAGGGCGCGAAGCTGCGCGTCCGTCAGGTTGCGGCTGTGATCGCACAGCGCGCGGGCGCAGGAGTGCGAGGCCACGAACGGCTTTTTGTTTTCCCGCACAACGTCCCAGAAGCCCCCCTCCGAGAGATGGGACACGTCGACCACGACGCCGAGTCGGGACATTTCCGCAAGCGCCTCGAGGCCGAAGTCCTTGAGTCCCTTTTGATGCAGGGCGGGGTCGGGGGAATTGGGAAAGCCGAAGCAGTTTTCATAGTTCCAGGTGAGCGTGATGAGGCGCACGCCGAGATCATACATGGTCTGAAGCCGCTCGAGCCTGCCTTCGACGCAGGCCCCGTCCTCCACCGTGAGCATGGCGGAGACCTTTCCCGCGGCGCGGTTTTTCTCTATGTCCGCCCTGGAGCGCGCAGTGGCAAGCCGGTCGGGGTACATGCCCGTCATCCTCTCAAAAAGCGCCGCCTGCCGCAAAAAGAAATCCCAGGCGTTCTCCCGGATGCCGTATCTCTCGGCACAGTCGTGCGAGGGGATGAAATTGGCAAAGCACTGCAGCAGCGCCCCGCCCTCCGTGAGCTTTCTGAGGTCAATGTGCCCGGGGGCTTTGTCCAGGGGGCAGCTTTCCTGCTGCATGGTCAGCAGCGTGTCGCAGTGCAGGTCAACAAAAATTTGTTTCATGCGTTGTCTTCTTCCTTTTTTCCGATGATATCCGGCATGGGCGCGCCCGCCTCGATGAGCGGCAGATACCAGCTTTCAAAGAAGTACGGCTGTTCGTCCGCCGTACCGGGCCAGCGGCTGCCCCAGGGGCGCAGATAGATCGCATAGTGAAAGCCGCCCTTGCCGAGCGCCTTGTACTCCCCCTCGATCGTCCAGCAGGCGCCGCACTTGTCCGCGCCGCGCGTGATAAGCCAATCGTCCGTCGTGAGAGGCCGGTCGAGAAAGCTGCCGTCGGCACAGCGGAGTTTGCCGTCCCGCTCCGTCAGACAGGCGGCGGCGAGGCAGTTTTCCTTCGGCATGTCCTCATCCCACAGTAGCAGGCGGATCGCGCCGTCTTCCTCCGCCATCTGCGCGCAGCAGTCCCAGTAGCAGCCGTACATTTTCGACCAGTCGCCGCTGCAGTGGTCCATTTTCCACCAGCCGTACCAGTCGGGCACGAGGGTCTCGGGCGCCTCGGCAGCCGTCTGCGAGCCCTGCGCCGTGACGGCGGGCGCCGGCGTCTGCTGCATGAGGACAACGGTTTTTTCTGTCCGCTCCCCGCCGCAGGCCGGCAGCGCCGGGGCAAGCAGGAGCGCAAGGATCAGGGCCGCAGGTCTCTTTCTGCACATGCGAAGCCTCCCGATCACGGCCGGGGCTTTATCCGAGCCGCACCACGATCATGTCGTCGATTTTCTGAACCGAGCCATCGTAGGGGTATTCCGCCATGGCGAGAACGCGGGGGTCGTTTTCCAGTGCCTCCGTCTCCGCCTCGTCCGCAAACGGCAGGTCGAGACCGAGATAGAAGCGGATGAAGTTTTCGCGGGAGTAGATGTTCACAAGCTCACGGTTTACGCCCATGAAAAGATCCGTGTCGAGCTCCGGGAACTCGTGCAGGAGATTCTCCTGCCGCCCGATGATGGCAATGGCACAGTTTTCGTCAAAGCCCTCGGCCTGCTCCACGCGGGCGGCGAGGGTGGTATAGAACGCGCGGGCGTTTTCATACTGGAGCGTGAGCTTGAGATAGCACATGTTGGCAAAATAGACGTTGCCCAGCACCACCAGAGAAAGCGGCAGGGACAGAAGCGTCCCGGCGGACAGTCCCCCAATCCCCCGCAGGCGCTGCGCCGTGAGGCCCATGAGCAGGTACACGCACACGAAGCTGTACATGACGAGGGTGTGGATCGACTCGCGCGACATGATGAGGAACATGCAGCAGATACTCAGCGGCAGCAGCAGGAGCAGTACGCCGGTGAGCGCCATGCGCAGTACGCTTTTTGTCCGCAGGGCGAGAAAGCCGAGCGCTGCGAGCGTTCCGAGCCCCAGCGCAATGTGCAGATAGCGGGACGCCTCGCTTGTGATGAGGCAGAAATTGCGGAAGGAGAAGATATACAGGAAGTTGTCGTAGGCCATGCGCACCCGCCGCGGAAAACGCACCGCGCCGTTGACGTTCTCGGTCACATAGGCGTTGAATTCCGCCCCGGTCACGCGAAAGACCAGCAGCGTCACGCCGTAATACACCACAATCGCGCCCAGCATCATGGCCAGCGCCTTGACCCCGAAGCGGATGATCTCGGGAACCGAACGCTCCCCGTCCAGGGTATCGCGCAGCATGAGCAGGACAAAAAGCGTCGCCGCGACGGAGATATAGGCCTGATAGATCCCGAGGGCCAGCACCAGCAAAGCCGCGCTCAAAAGCGCGTTTTTGACCCCGCCCCGGCAGAACAGAAATACGCAAAGCGCCGCCAGGAAAAACGACCAGGCATAGGCGGCGCTGGTGAACATGAAGCAGAAATTCCCGGTGAGGGACGGAAAGGTCAGCACTAACGCGGGCAGCACGACGCGAAGGGCTGTTCCCCGGATCTCCAGCACCCGGAGCATCAGGCAGGCCGCGGCGGAGAGGAGCAGCAGGCTCAAAAGCCCGTAGATCCAGGGCATCGACCAGTCCGGGAAAAGGAGCTTCACAAGCTCCAGCCCCCAGCGGCCGGAGGTCACCGTCGCCCCCTTGCCGAAGAGGGATTCGATCTCGTCATGGTTCAAAAGCTTATTCGATAAGGCGTAGCCGTGGGCGGCAAGACCCGCGATCAGTCCCGATAAAAAGGGCGTCCGGTTCTCCCGCCAGAGCCCGGCGAGCGCCCCGTCCCGGGATATAAGCAGCTTGTCTTTTGTCATTATCGGCGTTCAACCCTTCTGAACAAGGTAAACAGGCCATAGGCCGCAATGGGCGTCATCAGTACATAGTACGGCATGGCGTACTGGCTCTTGGCCTCAAACAGCAGATGATACGAAAGCCCGCCAAGCACGATCAGCGGCAGCAGCGCGCGCAGCAGATCCTTCTTTCGCCACAGGCGGACGATCCCGGCCACCATGCCGAGAAAGACCAGCTGCTGGAGCTTGTCCATCACCGCGAGCACCACCTTTTCCCCGCTCACGCAGATCAGGCGGTAGAGCGCCCCCTTCTGGCTGTAGCTGGGAAAAACCTGATTGACCCAGAGGGAGCCGTAGCTCGGCTCGTTCCACTGGCTTTTGAGCTTCTGCGTGAAAAAGCGCACGGCGTCCTTCGGGTTCTTGCCGAAGTGGTCGATCCGCTCGGCAAGCACCTGCTTTGCGTTTTCGGCCGTGGCGGCGGCGTCATGGCCGGTTCTCTCAAAGGCAGTGACTGTGTAATCCTCCCGATACCAGCCGGGGGCGGCATGCCCCTCGGAAAAGCCCATGGCCATCCACGCGATCATCGGGATCCCGTCCCCATAGGAGACGCCGACGCGCTTTTCATAGAGCTTCCGGGGTACGCCCGGCAGCGTCAGCACGCACACCGCCGCGACGAGCAGGCACACCAGCGCCTCGCGCGAGCGCTTTTTGATCCCCCGCAGAAACCACACGCCGCCGACCGCCACGCACACGATCAAGAGGTTCAGCTTGAGCGTGACCGCAAGCACGAGAAAGACGATGCAGAGCGCGGCATAGCGCAGCCCGCCCTTTTTGATATAGCGCAGGAACATCCACACGGCGATGCTGCCGCAGGAAAAAGCCGGGATATTGCCGTAGAGGAAGGTGGTGGTCAGCACGGGCGGCAGGCACAGCAGGAGCAGCAGGATCGTGAGCTTATGGATGCGCTCGTCCTTGAAGAGAAGCTTTGCGATCTGGATGAGGGCGTGATACTCCGCCATCAGCCAGAACAGGTTCATCTCCTGCAGCGCGAGGACGGCATAGCCCTCCGGTACGCCGCGCAGGAGGAAATTGAAGACGCGGAAGAAGATCTCCGAATACAGCACATAGCCAAGCTGGAAGGGAAAGCGGTAAAAATAGCTCTCCTCCAGGATGGCGTAATCCCCCAGCGCCGCGCGCTGGGCCCCGTAGGTGACGAGGAAGGAGTCGCTGAAGACGGGGCTTCTCAGCTTCGTCGTGGCGATAAAGGCGGTGCCGAAGGCGAAGAGCCAGAACATCAGCGCGTTTTCCATGCGGAAAAGGCGGATCGACTCCCCGTGGCGGAAGAAGAGATAGCCCGCCGACAGGAGGATCGCCTGCACGATGATGTTGAGGAAAATATTGTCCCGGTAAAACTCGATATGCTCACCGGAGTTGTCCGCCGTGTTCAGGACGCTGGTCTCCACGAACGAGCAGCAGGTGAGATAGAGCATAAAAAGGAAGACGAGCAGCAAAACCAGCCCGGCAGCCGTTTTTTCCGCGCCGCCGCAAAGCCGGTCGAGTCTTTCTCTGTTCATGCTCCCGCCTCCCCTGTATTCGATATAGCTGTTTTGTTCTTGTCATTCTGAGGAACGAAGTGACGAAGAATCTTAGGCAACACCGCACAATACGCCTGCGGCATCTTCCGGTAAATTTGTGCCCTGATTTCGTCACTTTTTCTTGAGGTACACAAAGTACATCTGCAAAAAAGTGCCATCATCAGAACCCAAATTTTCTCGGAATCTGCTCTTGCCGCATTGTGCGGTATTGCCCTTATTGTTTTTTGCTTTTCCCCAAAAGATCCTTCGCTTACGCTCAGGATGACATGGAAGACTGCATAGCTGTAATTTGATTATAAAACATTTATCCCTGTTTGTGAATGCTGTTTTTCGCTTTTTTTCCGCCGCTGAGCCGTTTGAGCAGCAGGAGCAGCGCCCCGAGGTACGCCGCCGCGATGAGGCAGACGACGACCGCCATCAGGTCAGAGCGCGCCGCCATGCTCACCAGCACCAGCACCGGCGCGCCGAGGACGATGCCGACGCTGCTGCCGCTGACCAGATTGTTGGCCGCGGGCGTGTGGAAGTCGCTGTCGATCTCCCGCAGCAGGAGGATGCCGGAGGAGATGGTGCCGGTCATCATGCCGTACATGGAGATAAGGCCCTCATAGTAATAATCGGGATAGGCCCAGCGGCACACGCGCTTGAGATGGAGCCAGGTGAACACCCCGCCCGCCGCCGCAAGCAGGATAAAATAGAGCCACAGGCCGCTTAAATCCTCGATATTGATGGAGGAGACGCCGGCCACGATCATGATGTCAAAGAAGAAGCCGGAGATGCGGTTCAAAAGATAATTGTTCTGGTACTGCCGCACGATGATCCCGCGCGCCCTGCCCGCCTCCAGAACCGTGCGCAGCAGGATCGCAACGCCGGAGCCGATGATGAAGTTGAAGCCCCAGAGAAGCGTATTGACCGTGTTGGCAAGCCCCGCGGAGATTGCGGCGATGCCGGCGGTAAGGCCGCGGGTGACCAGATAGGTCGCAAGATAGGTCACGAAGACCATGGCAAGCTGCACGGAGAGACGGTCGATGGAGTCGGCCACAGGCAGCTCGTTTCGATCCTGGAAAAAGCCGACGGAGAGATCGTCGTCACTCTGCTTTTTGGAAGGGGTGATGTGCCCGCGCTTTGCCTGGATGTTCAGAAGCATTACGCCCACGACGCAGGCGCACAGATATCCCGCCGCGGCGATGGCAAGTCCGAAGCTGCGCCCGCCCGCAAAGCCCAGGTTCTGATAGCTGGTGCCGACGTTGTTGGCCTGTCCGGGCCCCTGGCCGTAGCCCATGGGCAGCAGCAGGCCGGAGGCCTTGAAAAGCCCCGGCATGACGGTCATGCTGAGCGCAATGCTGATGACCAAACCCACGACGCCCTGCACCATGTAGGTGCTGACTATGACGGCGCCGGATTTGAGGGCCGCGCGGTCGGCGCTGTCCGCCGCCCGGTTCGTTACGCGAAGGGACATGGCGATGAAGCCGAGGGCGATGCCGTGGTAGACGAGGATCTCCATGATCGTGCCGTCAATGCGGACAAGGCCCGTATACTTGAGCAGCAGCAGAAGAAAGCCCGCCATGACCGAGACCGGCATCATGGCGCTGCGGATGACCCGGACGCGGTTTCGCAGCATGTTGCAGAAAAGGATCGCGCCCGCAATGAGGCCAAACTGTATGATGATGTTCCACAGGGCGGTGTTCGCGGCTGAATAATCCATGCGTGTTTCTCCTTAGTTTTTCAGTCTCGCGCTGAAAACGTCAGAAAAGATTCTTCGTCACTTCGTTCCTCAGAATGACAGTGACTGTTTCATTACCTCAGTTTTTCGCGTTTTGCCAGGTCAAGAGGTATTTGCGCAGGCAGCAGGGCGCCGCCGCGCGGATCTCATAATACGCGTCCCCCACGGAAAAGAGCAGGATATCGGCCTTGACCATGGCCATGCTGTCGATCTTTCGCAGCGGGAAATAATGTCCCGCGATTTCCAGCGCGTCGGGGTGCTGGTACAGGATCCCGACGCCGAGCGCCGTCTCCCGGTGGGCGCTGTCGATGCGGGTAAGGCGCAGCCCTCCGTCGGAAAAGAGAACGCCCTCGGCGTTTTTGAGAAGCGCCCGCAGTCCCGCCCGCTGGAGCTGCTCCCATTCCGAGAGCGCGGCGACGGGCGTCGGCGGATCGAAGAAGCCCTCCTCGGTGTAAAGCAGATCAAGTCCGCAGTCGCACAGGACGCGGTTTCCCACGCCGTGCACCGTGCCGAGCCTGCCGCAGCGCGGGCAGAGGAAGAAGCCGCGCTCGATCCCCTCGGCCCGGTTTTCCGCGCGAAACGCCGTATGCTCCCGGCGCTGGCGCTCAAAGGCGTCCTCGAAGAGATCGCGGTCGATGAGGGCGGTGATCTCCGGGCCTTTGTATCGTTTCAGTTCTTCGGGCGTATAGATCCCGACGGGCGCGCCGCGCATCCTGCCGCGCCGCAGCCTTTTCGACCAGCGCGGCAGACTGAGATAGCCCCCCTCGAGGCGGTAGGTCACGAGCGGGACAGCGGCGGCGCGGGCAAGCTTCCCCGTCGCCGGGAAGACCGGGTGCGTGAGGCCGTCCCAGGTGGCGTCCCCCTCGGCAAAGATGCAGACCGTGTCCCCCGCCTTCAAAGCGCGCAGCACGGCCTTCACCGTGTCCGCGCCCGAGGCGGCCTTGCGTCTCGGGATCGGGGCCGCCGCCCATTCGAGGGCGTCGGATAAAATGCCGTGGCGGAAGATATGCTCACTCGCCACGAAGCGGATGGGCGTGTCGGGAAAGCTCATGGCCAGCAGCAGCGGATCCCAGTTTGTGACATGGTTTGCCACGATCAGGCAGGGCCCGTCCACCCGTACCGGCTCCGCCGTCAGGGAAAAGCGCCCTTTGATATATCCGCTGAGCAGCCTTTGCAGAAGCTGCCAGCGCCTTTTGCGGTCAGGCATCCAGAGCACCTCCCCTCTCAATTCATTACCTCCCTTTGGAAGAAGGGAGCTTAATCGTTTTTCGGTATCAAATCCAGCAGGCTCTGCTGAAAGCCGTACTGCGCGCGCAGGGCTTCGGCGCGCTCGCGGGCGGCGCTTTTGCGCTTTCCGGTATAACGGGCGCGCAGCATCAGGTTTTTCGGGGAGTGTTCAAAGTCAATGAATTCGATCACATCCACCGCGTAGCCCGCGCCCTCCAGCACGGCGGCGCGGATGGAGTCTGTCAGAAGCGCCGAGACGCGCTCCTTGATAATGCCGTATTCGAGCAGCAGATCCAGCTCCCCGCCCTTGCGGATGCTGAGATTCACCTCATGCTGGCAGCAGGGCACGGAAAAGATGTACTTCACCCCGTGCTGTACCGCGTAGGCCAGGGCGTAGTCCGTGGCGGTGTCGCAGGCGTGGAGCGTGACCACCATGTCGATCTTCGTGTCGGCAAGTCTGTCGCGCGTCACGTCCGCCACCTCAAAGCGGAGCCGGTCGTAGCCGTAGCGCGCGGCGATCTCGTTGCAGCGCTGCACCACGTCCGCCTTGAGATCATAGCCGATGATCTCGGTTTTCATGCCGCGCCGGACGGCGAAATAGTAGTACAGGATAAAGGTCAGGTACGACTTGCCGCAGCCGAAATCCAGGATGCGGATGCTGTCGGCCCGCTCGTCCCTGAGTCCCTGGGCGACAAGCTCCACAAAGCGGTTGATCTGCTTGAACTTGTCGTACTTTGAACGGACGATCCTGAAGTCCCGCGTAAAGACGCCGAGGTCGACCAGGGCCGGGATGTTCTCCCCTTCGCGCAGGATGTAGTCTTTCTCGCGGTTGTGGCTCTGCGCGCCGCCCGGCCGCGGCAGGGCAGCCGCCCCGCCGGTCTTTTTGTAGCTGCCGTCGCGCTTGAGAACATACTGGCGGCTCTCCGTCTCGGTCATGAGCATGACCTGGCGGTAGCGCCCCTCGAGATTCTCCGCCGCCCAGGCTGTAAGGCCGTCCTCGGTAAAATTCAAGTGAAAGGCCTTGTTGTCCTGAAAGCGCTCGGCCTGATAGCGGCGCTCGCCCTTCAGAAGCAGCGGGCGAAGCTCCACCTTCTGCGCGCCCCCCTTCTCCGTCGGCTGGGAGAAGACCGCCTTGCAGAGCGTCGGCAGGGCGAGGGTCAGTTCCTCCGTGATCCTCGCCATCTCAGCCACCGAAGAGGCGCTTGAGATTCAGCGCCGCCGCCTTGAGCTCGTTCTTGCTGTAGGAGTTATTCTCGTCGGCAAGCACCGCCGCGACGGCCTCCTTCGCCGTGCAGCCGCCCGCGACCATGGCGTCGACCAGCATGGCCTCGGCCGAGACGGTATGCTCTGTCTTGTTGAAAATGTAATCCTCGTCGATCTCCACCACGACGGCGTATTCGCCCTTGTCGTAGTTGCCCTTGGCAAGAAGCTGCTCCTTCACATCATTGGGGGTGCCGCGAAAGCTCATCTCATGCAGCTTCGTGAGATCGTTGCACAGGCACATGCGGCACCTCGCCTCGCTCTCGATGAAGAAATCCACCAGCTCCATGATGCGCTTGGGCGATTCGTAGAGGGCGAAGGTGCGCGTGTCGCCGTGGCGCATTTTTTCCAGGAGCTTCCGCTTCTCCGCGTTTTCCCGGGGAAAGAAGCCGTAGAACAGAAAGTTCGAGAGGTCGAAGCCCGACACGGACAGCGCCGTCACCGCGGCGCAGCAGCCTGGCACGCCGATCACGGGGATGCCCGCCTCCACGGCGGCCTTGATAAGCTCGTTTCCGGGATCGGAGATGCAGGGCGTACCCGCGTCGGTGATGACGGCGACGCTCTTGCCCGCGAGCATTTCGCCGATAAAATATTTGGCCTTGCCGTATTCGTTGAATTTATGGTTGGACACCAGCTTGTTGCGGATCTCAAGCTTGCCGAGCAGCACCATGGAGCGGCGCGTATCCTCGGCCGCGATGATGTCCACGTCCTGGAGGATCTGTCTGCCGCGCGGCGACATGTCACGCGAGTTTCCGATGGGCGTGGCTACGATATAGAGCTTTCCGGTCTGTGCAGTTTCATTCATAAAAGCACCTGTCCTGATTTGATGATTGATAGTTTAGGCAATACCGCACAATGCGGCAAGAGCAGATTCCGAGAAAATCTGAGTTCTGATGATGGCACTTTTTCGCAGATGTACTTTGTGTACCTCAAGAAAAAGTGACGAAATCAGGGCTCAAATTTTCCGGAAGATGCCGCAGGCGTATTGTGCGGTGTTGCCTTCATTATACAATACCCAAACCGCCATGGCAAGCACAAGAATAGCAGCAAAAAAGCACCGGGGACTTGCCCCGGTGCGGAAGATCTTGTATCAGTCGTTGTTCAGCCCGTCGTCGCAGATCAGGCCGTAGCCGCCCTGCTGGCGCTTGTAGACCACGGAGAAGGCCTCGTCCGCGTCCATGTTTTTGAACACGAAGAATTCATGGCCCAGCAGGTTCATCTGCAGGATGGCCTCTTCGGGAGACATGGGCTTGATGGAGAAGCGCTTGGAGCGGACGATCTTGAAGTCCTCCGGCTCTTCCTCGACAGCGGGCTCGAAGACGGGTCTGGCTTCCTTCTCCAGCGCGCCCTCGCGCAGCTTCTTCTCCAGGCGGGTCTTGTTGCGGCGGATCTGCCGCTCGATGGCGGCGACGCCGGAGTCGACAGAGGCGTACATATCGTTGGTAACCTCGCTTGCGCGGTAGAACATGCCGTTGTTGTGGATGGTGATTTCAGCCTTATGACGGCCGCGCTCGATGCTGAAGGTGACGTAAGCCTCGCCCTCGTTCTTGAACAGGCGGTCGAGCTTGCCGATCTTCTTCATCGCATAGGCGCGCAGCTCCTCAGAGGAGTCCATCTTTTTCTCGGTAAACGTAAACTTCATCGGTGACAACTCCTTTCTTGTGTGCCATCAAAAAACGAAAAGCCGTTTTCTGTCAATGGGATTATACCACAAATTGAAGCAAAAAAGAAGAAAGATTTCTTTCGTTTCCAACAATCGGTATTTTTGCCGATTTTTGCACGGCAGTTTTGTACAGGTTTCCAAAAAATGCGCCCCCCGGAAAGCGGGAGGCGCATTCGTTCAGAAGATCACTTCGCAGTTGGGCAGGGCGTAGCACAGGATGCTGACGTCCGTGACGCTGACGGGGTTTCCGGTCAGGCGCAGGGAGCGCAGATTCGTCAGGTTCGAGAGCGCCTGCACGGAGCTGATCTGGTTATAGGACAGATCCAGAACCTGCAGATTCGGCATCATGGAAAGCGGCGTCAGATCCGAGAGATTGTTGTAGCTCAGGTTCAGATCCGTGACGGTGTAGCGGCAGTCGGCATAGAGGAAGGGGTAGATATTGGAGATCATGTTGACGCTCAGATCCACCGTTTTCAGTTCATTGAGCTGCTGCACGCCGGAGATATCCGTGATGTTCTGCCCCACAAGGCGCAGCTCCGTCGTGTCGCTCGGTATCATGTGCCCGTCAAAGTCGATGTTGGTCGCCATGACGGAATGGTTCACCATGCACCCCGGCAGGTACATCCTGAGCGCCTCCACGCCGCTGCGTGTGAGGCCGGGGTTTTCCGTGACGTTGAGCGTGCCGAGAGACTGGAGCCCCTGCAGATAGTTCACGTCCTGATCGCTGAGGCCGGTCTGGGAAAGGCCGAGCTCGTTGAGGTTCCGGAGCTTTCTGAGGCCGGAGAAATCGTGGATGGGGTTATTGTCCAGATACAGGGTGCCGAGGCCGGTCATCATCGTGAGGGCCGAGGTGGAGCTTATGTTGTTGCCGGAGGCGTTGAGAAAATACAGGGCGGAAATGCCCATGAGCGGGCGCAGGTCGCCCACGCTGTTGTAGGAGATATCCAGCCACTGCAGATACGGCATATTCATCAGGGGGCTTAAGTCGCTGATGCTGTTGCCGCTCAAGTTCAGATGGGTGATGTACTGGCAGTTGGAGAGGGCCGAGATGTCCCAGATGCCCATGTCGCTGAGATCCAGATCGGTGACGTTTGCCGAGAAGGTCACGCCGCCGAAGCTGATGTCCTGCATCTCCTGCTGGGCCTTTTCACTGTGCACGGCGCAGGCGGGCAGGGCCTTGGAGAGCTCGGAGAGCTGGCTTTCGGTGAGCTCGATGCCCTTGATGCTGAGACTCTTGAGATTGGGGAGCGAATAGAGGGGGCTGAAATCCCGGATGGGGTTGTTGTCCAGATACAGGGTGCGCAGGTTGGTGAGCGAGGAAAGCGGCGTCAGATCCATGATCTCATTGCCGCTGAGATTCAGCGTCACAAGGCCGCCGAGCATGGAGAGCCTGGAGATGTCCCGCAGGGTGTTGTCCGCCATGGAGAGGCTGTCGATGGCGTAAAGCTGCGTGACCTCATACAGCACCGCGTCGCCCAGCTCCATCTTGTCCAGCACGAGGCGCGTGGTGTTGACCGGGTACTCCTTGCCCGCGATGCGCACGGTCTCGGTTGCGCCCTCGTTTTTGCGCATGGTCTCCACCTCGCCGATGCGCGAGGCGACGGAGGGCTTGTTCATGTCCATCATGCGCAGCACCTCCAGGGTCTTGGTATAGTTGCCCTGGGTCTGGTAGCAGTCGGCCATGAGCAGCAGGCACTCCTCCGTCTTCTGGATGGAGGCCGCCTTGCGCAGCATGGCAAGCGCCCCGTCGTAGTCCTTGTTGTAAAAAAGCTGCTGGGCCTGGTTCATGTAGTCGTTGTAGCTGCGGTTATCCGAGACGCCCATGTACACGACGGCCACGGCGATCACGAACACCGCCGCGAGGACAGTGCAGACCAGCACAGCGCGCTTTTTATTCGGCCTTCTCCTTGCGGTCACAGCGCCCGAAGAATGGGTGGCGGCCATCTGCTTACGCATCCTCGCTTTCGCTGGACTGCGGCGCGTTCACGCTGTCGGTCTCGATGGGCTCGGGATCGAGCGTCAGGACGGGGGTATACGGCTCGTCGGAGAGGATGGGGTTTTCCGCGGAATGAAACGTCGCGGTCTGGACGCTCTCGACGGGCGCGGGAGCCGGAGCAGGCGCGGGAGCCGGAGCAGGCGTCTCGACAGGCTGCGGCGCGGGGGCGGGCTGCTCGTCCTTTTCGTCCTTGCGCGCTTTCTTCTTCACGTCGGCTTTCTTGAGCGCCATGCCGATGCAGAAGAGCGCGGCGAGGATGCCGAGAATGCTCATCTCCTGCATGCCGGCGGCAAAGGTGACGGGATTTTCCAGATTGCTGAGCGCGGGGATATCGTGCATGACGAGCCGATAGAGAAACGGCAGGCCGAAGATCGGGGGCAGGAGCCACTTGGTCGGGATCCAGCCGAACACCGTCGCCGTATACACGACCGCCGCCACAAGGCACAGCAGCACGTTCAGCACGATGGGCACCCAGGAGGTATAGCTGCTCAAAGCCTTATAGACAAAGAACACCACGCCGAGCAGCACCGGGATGAAGGACAGGAAGAAGCCCTTTTTCCCAAGAAAGAGGATGCACAGCGTCAGCAGCACACAGCAGCAGATGGGCAGGAGCGTGAGCATGATATAGTTCACCCTGTCCGTCCACATGCCCCAGCAGCCGAAGAAGCGGAAGACGGCGGCGAGGATGAGGAAAATCATGGCGCACTCGGCAAAGAAGCCGGTCTTGTCGATCCAAAATCTTATTTTATCGCTGTTTTTCATAGACAGATCCGCCTTTCAAAACGAAGATTTAAGGCATTGTACATGGATACAGTTTAACATTGTATCACAGTTCTCCCGGTTTCGCAAGTGCGGGCGCTTGCAAACGGCGGGGCCTTTGCGTATAATAATGCTATTCTTTCAATCAGGGAGCTGATGCATATGACGGAGAACGTGAGCCGTTTTTTTGAACGCTGTGACGCAGACCCCGCGCTGCGGGCGCGCATTGACGAGGCCGTGGCCTGCTACCCCGGCAGTCTCGAGATCCGCGAGTCGCTGGTTGAGGCGGTGCTGCTGCCGATCGCGGCGGAGCTGGGTCTCCCCTTCACGGTGGACGAGCTGCGCGCCTACGAGACAAGAAAGAAGCTCAGCCGCGTAAAGCCCGACACGCCCATCGAGGAGGGCGACGAGGACGAGGACGCGGACTTTGCGGGCTACTGGCTGCTGGATCGCGGCTGGGAAAACGACGTTTCGATCTTCAACAAGTGAACAACGGTACAAAAAGCATCGCGGCCCCTGTGCGGGAGCCGCGATACTTTTTACTCTTTCTTCAGCGGGCCGAAGCGGTAGTGCTGGATATACTCGTCGTTTGCGGCGACGTGCTTTGCTAGGCGGTAGGCCCGCACAAACATCAGCACCACGAAGACCAAGAACACAAGGCTCATCACGTCGCTGCCGGCGCTCGCGACAAAGTCATAGAAGCCGTGCAGCGCCGCCGGAAGCAGCAGCGCCCGCCTGCGCATGCGCTTCGAGCCGTCCCAGTCCTGCACCGCCGCGCGGCGCTTGGCCATGCCGTACCACGCGCCCATGAAGACGCCGAAGCAGGCGTGGCCCGGGATCGCCGTCACCGCGCGGATCAGGGCGGTGGAGAAGCCGAACATCGCCACATAGCGGATGTTCTCCCACAGGGCAAAGCCCAGCGACACGAACACGCCGTAGACCACGCCGTCAAACAGGCAGTTGAACTCCGGGTCGCGCCAGGTGCGCCGCTTGAGCAGGACGTACTTGGCCCCCTCCTCCGAGAAGGCAACCACGCCGAAGTAGAGCAGGATATCATACAGAAGGCCGCCGTCCGGGAAAAGCCTGTTCAAAACGCTCAGGCCGAGCCACTCCGCAAGAGAGGCAAAAGCCGTGGACAAGACGCCGAACAGCACCAGTGAGAGAAGGAGCCGCGGGCTCTCCTTTTCCAGCCTGTCCAGCTTTTCCACCTGCACCAGCAGGTAAACCGCCGGGATCACCGCCGCGGCGATCAGAATGGGATTGAATGTCATAGACTATCCTCTTTTCTCTTTTATGCTGTGAACAGGATAGCATTTTATGCGCCTGTCCGCAAGACGGATTTGAAAAAACGCGCGCGGCGTTTTTTTCAGCACGGGCTTGTTTCCAAAATGTTGTTGCACGTATCCATGATATTGTATAGTATTAGACTGGTTTATTGTAAAAATAAATTAATACCTATTCGGTAGACAAAGAAAACGAGGTACGAACAATGTCTGATAATCTGGCGATGAATGTTCCCGAAAACTGGAAAGAACATATCCGTGACTGCTTTTTGTCCCTGTTTCTGGGAACCCCGGAGGAGATAGCAAAGGCGAATGCGGATCTGGACTATGCCTATCACTACTACGCGCCGGCCCGCTTGTACAAGTTCTTCGGTCCGGATCTAAAGCGGTTTGAATCGGTCAAGAACAACAAGTTCTGGTACTGCGCGCCGAGCCGCTTCAACGATCCCTACGACAGCGATTTTCCCGTGAATCAGGATCTGTTTTTCAACAGCCTGGTGAGACAGAGAACGCAGGAAAAGGGGATCCGCGTCGGCAGCACGGCCTGGAAGGAAATGCAGGCCGAAACCCCGAAGATCACAAAGCAGGTGCGCAAATCCCTGGACGAAATCCGACGGACGACCGCCATTACCTGCTTCACTGAAGACGACGATTCCCAGCTTATGTGGACGCATTATGCGTATGACCACCGCGGGATCAGCGTGGCATACGATATCATGAAGATTTATTCCGAGCTCAAGATCTGCCCGGTTCCGGTCGTTTATTCCAAGGACAGGGTCTGCCTGACCTCGATCGACCTGAACGACGTGGAGACAAGCTCGCTGTCCTTCCTGGCCGGCAGTCTGACCTCCAAATCGCCGGAATACAGCTACGAGGCCGAATGGCGCCTCATCCAGAACGAGAGCCTCTACGGTTCAGACTGGGACGCGAAAAAGGGCGGCGGACTGCTCCCCGGTGTCAAGCCGGCCGCGATCACCTTCGGCTGCGCGGTCGACAGAAACGGCGAGTTTGCGCAGGCAGTCGAAGCGTACTGCCGCGAGAACAGCGTCGATCTCTATAAAATGGAGAAGCACCCGACGGAATACAGGCTCATCAAGACGCCCGTGCTGACCTTTGAAGCATAAGAACACGCTTGCGTCCTTCCTCCCGCTGTGTTAGTATATAAACGAAAATCCGGACGAAGGAGGAACCAGGTATGGCAAATACCGTCGGCGCACTGATTAAAGAAGCGCGCGGCAAGGCAAAGCTCAGCCAGGAGGCGCTTGCAGGGCAGATCGAGGGACTGAGCGCCGCCGATCTCGGCAAGGCAGAGCGCGGTGAAAAGGAGCTTTCCCAGGGCGTTCTGCGCCAGATCGCAAAGCTCACGGGCGTGACGCAGGCCTCGCTTGTAAACGCCGCGAAGGAAAGCACTTACGGCCCCGCGAAAAAGGCCGCCGCTCCCGCGAAGAAAACCGCGGCCACGGCAAAGAAGACCACGACGGCGAAGAAAGCCACCACAACGGCAAAGAAGACGACAACGACCGCGGGCAAAAACGCCGTGGAGCTGACCGCCGCGGAAAAGAAGCTCATAGAGCTCTACCGCGCCGCCGACAGCGACACGAAGAAGAAAGCCGTCGCCGTACTCAAGGGCGAACAGGCCGACGCGGGCGGCATCCTCGCAAATCTTCTCGGCGACCAGGCCGGCAACGGCGAGCTTCTCAACAGCATCATCGACACGGCCTTCGGAATGCTGGGGAAGAAGTAAAAACAAAGTGAAAAGCGGAAAGTGAAGAGTGGAAACAATGCCGACGGCATTCCACATCTTCACTTTCCGCTTTCTGCATTATCCTCTAATAATGCATTACAGAGCGCTTGCGGCGCATAGAATGATCGCGCAGCGATACCTTTACTTTCCGTTTCACTCTCTCACCAGAAGCGCAAACCTGCTGCCGCCGCAGCTTCGGCAGCGGAGCATCCGGCCCCTGCCGCGCAGCATCAGATCCACCGCCCTGCCGCGCCGGACATAGCGGCTCTCCGCGCCGCAGCTCTCGCAGCGGATGATGTACTTTGCCCGCGCCTTTCTCAGCTCTGCCGCCCTCCCCTGCTCCGGGGCCAGGCGCTTGGGATCGCAGCCCACCAGGCAGCACATGTCCCTCCAGACGCGGTCGTGCCCGTGCTTCTCTCCGGGGTGCAGAAGATAGACGGCGGCGTGGGCATACTCGTGGCGCACCGTGTCCCAGAACTGCGCGTCGTCGTCCAGGATCAGCGCCGAGAGCGTGATGCGAAGCGGCCCCGTCCCCCGCGCCGGGGAGCGGAAGGAGCCGAGCTGCCGCACGGCGCGCCTGGAGATTTTCAGTTCGATCTTCGAGGTGTCCACGCCCACCAGGCGATCCAGGCGGTCGTATTCCCGGCGTACCTCCTCCAGCGTGTGCATGGCTCAGTCCTCCATGCGGCACGAGACCAGCGCCAGGACGCCGCGCGCAAAACGGATGTGCGCGTCGCCCCGGAAGGCGTTGCTCTGCCCGAGGGTGCTGGGGTTTAAGAGCGTGACGCCCTCGGCCTCATATTTTGTGCCGCGGATCGTGAGTCCCTCGACCCTCTCGCTCAGGGAGAGCAGCGAAAGGCTCCAGCCCGGGCGCTCCGGGATCTCATACGCGCCGGGGCGCAGGATGCGGATGAAGGTATTCTCGTCTCTCGCCTCCGCCTCCATGCCGAGCTCGGCGGCATAGTGCAGGGTCTGAATGTTGGAGAGCAGATGATCCAGCCGCCCGCCGAACATGCAGCGCAGCGCCACGGCCTCGAAGCCGTTCTCCGCCGCCCAGCGCACGGCCAGCATCCCGTCCGTGTCGTCCTTCTCCACCGGGTAGCGCAGCACCGGTATGTCCGCCGGGAGAGCCCCGGTATAGGAGTCAAAGTCCCCCAGGATCAGATCCGGGACGATCCCCTCCCGCACGGCGTGGGCATAGCCCTTGTCGCAGGCGAGGACGAAGTCCCCCTCCCCTACCGGGCCGATGGGCGCGTAATCGCCCCCGGCAATGATCAGACAGCGTTTCATGTTCTCCTCCGTAATTGGTAAATGAAAAAGCGGGTATCGGCCAGCGCATCATGAATTAACTTATCAGCTACCCTATCACAGCGGAGGCGGATTTGCAAGTCTTGGCTCTCTGTTTTTGTCTCGCGGACAAGTGTGTTTTTGTGCAATTTAACAGGCGAAAGGGTTAAAGTGCTTCCGTTCCTCATCACTTCGACGATTTAACGAAAAAAACTTGCGTAATCCGCCGGAGGATGGTATATTTACAGCATCATTCATATCCTCTGACGCCGTCAGGATCGACCAGACGAGACCGACGGCTGAGGAACTCTGGAGAATCTTCCCGCCGCGCGCGGGGAGTGCCGAAGGTGCAAGGCCGCAGGGCCGAATCTCTCAGGCAAAAGGACAGAGCGTTCAGCCCCGCCGTGGGGGTTTGAACGGCCTTTGTCCGGAGCCGCTGAGTACTCAGCGCTCTTTTATTTTTATACAGAAATTGGGGAAAAGAAAAGCGAAGAACACGGCATATTTCAGTTAGGAGGAAACACACATGACACTGAGCCAGTTGATTTCGACAATTGACGACATCGCATGGGGTCCCGTAATGCTTCTGCTGCTGGTCGGCACAGGCTTCTACCTCAGCTTCCGGATGGGCTTTATGCAGTTCAGCCGCATCCCCTACTGGTGGAAGAACACCGCCGGCAAGCTCTTTGACAAGCACCAGGCCGGCGCGGGCGAGGTCACGCCCTTCCAGGCCCTCACCACCGCCCTCGCCGCGACCGTCGGCACCGGCAACATCGCCGGCGTCACCGGCGCCATCTTCATCGGCGGCCCCGGCGCGGTCTTCTGGATGTGGATCGCCGCCCTGGTCGGCATGATGACCAAGTATTCCGAGGTGCTGCTCGCCGTCCGCTTCCGTGAGCGCAACGCCAAGGGCGACTGGGTCGGCGGCCCGATGTACTACATCAAGAACGGCCTCGGCCAGAACTGGGCATGGCTCGGCGGCGTGTTCGCCGTGCTGGCCGCCCTCGCCGCCTTCGGCATCGGCAACGCCACCCAGGTGCAGTCCATCGCCGACGCGATCAACAACGCCATCGACAGCTTCACCCCCAACGCCTCCGGCACCTTCCTGTTCCTCGGCTCCCAGGTGCGCGTGAGCACCTTTATCGTCGGCTGCATCGTCGCCGCGTTCGTCGGCCTCGTCACCCTCGGCGGCATCAAGCGCATCGGCCAGGTCACCGAGAAGCTCGTCCCCTTCATGGCGGTCGTGTACATCATCTCCGCCCTCATCGTCATCTTCGCCAACATCAAGCACATCGGCACCGTCTTCGGCATGATCTTCCAGGGCGCGTTCAATGCCGACGCTGCCATCGGCGGCGCCTTCGGCATCACCATCATGACCAGCATCAAGAAGGGCGTCGGCCGCGGCTGCTTCTCCAACGAGGCCGGTCTTGGCTCCGCCCCCATCGCCCATGCCGCCACCTCCGAGACCGATCCTGTGAAGCAGGGCCTCTACGGTATCTTTGAGGTCTTCATGGACACCATCGTGATCTGCACGCTTACGAGTCTCACCGTCCTCTCCGCCTACTGCGCGGGCGGCATCGACATCACCTGGGGCTCCGGCGGCAACGGCTCCAACGTCGCGGCCGCGATGAGCTCCGTTCTCGGCAGCAAGCTCGGCGCCGTTATCATCGCCGTCTGCCTCAGCCTCTTCGCCCTCTCCACGATCCTGAGCTGGTCCCTCTACGGCACCCGCTGCTGCGAGTACATCTTCGGCCACAAGTCCGTGAAGGTCTACCAGATCCTGTTCATCTGCTTCATCATCATCGGCGCGACCATGAGCCTTGCCGACGCCTGGAACCTGGCCGACGCGCTCAACGGCTTCATGGCCATCCCGAACCTCATTGCCCTGCTGGCCCTCTCCGGCGTGACCGTCAAGCTCACGAAGGAGCATCTCAGCAAGAACGCAAAGTAAAGCCTATCCCGTGTGCAGACCGGGAGCGTCGTTTTGACGCTCCCGGTTTTTGCACGCTTTTCAATTCACTGTGAATATGGTATACTGCCCATATAGAAACGGAGGCGAGAGCGTGAAAACCTATACCATCATCGGCGGCGTCAACGGCACGGGCAAGAGCAGCTTGACCGGTGTGCTGAAAGCGCAGCGCAGTGATCTCGGGCAGATCATCGACGTGGATCAAATCAGCGCGGAAAACGGCGGCAGCGCCATTCTCGGCGGGAAAATCGCCCTTGCGCGCATTGCGGACTGTCTCTGCAAAGGACTGAGCTTCACGCAGGAGACCACGCTCTCCGGGCGCAAAACTGAGCTCACCGCAAGCGATGCCAGGGAGCGCGGCTACAATGTGCGTCTTTACTATGTCGGGCTTGACAGTGCGGAGGAATGCCTTGCGCGCATTGAAAACCGCGTGCGCCACGGCGGGCATGACATCCGGGAGGAGGACGTGCGCCGCCGCTTTGCCGGCCGCTGGGATGCGGTGGCTAAGGTGCTCCCCTACTGCGACGAGGCGCATTTTTTCGACAACTATAACGGCTTTGTCGAGGCGGCGGAATACCGCAACGGAGAACTGATCGTGAAGGGCAGCAGGCCCCCGGCCTGGGTGCTGGAGCTCGCGGCTTTTCTGGACGGGATCAGATGAAAAGAGAACGGCTTCTTCGTATTGCCGCCGCGGCGATCCTTGTGGCCGCGGCCGTGCTGTGGTTTCTGCGTGACGACCTGGATTCTCTGCTCCCCTATACGGCAAGGCGGCCCGCCGAGATCCCCGTTCTGAGCGAATACGGTCTCTGCTATGGGGACAGTCCCGGTACGGCGGCGGGCAAGCTCGGCAGCTCCCTCGGCGAGAGGGAGGATCTGGAGGGCGGGGTCTCCGTCTATGCCTGCCCCGCCATGGTGCTGGGCAGGCCCGCAGAGCTTTCCCTGTTCTTTTACCGCAACCGCAGCCTCAGCTCGGTTGACATAACGATCCCCACCGATTCCCAGGAGGCGGCGGACGCGCTCCGGCTACAGGCGGAGACCCGGCTTCGGGAGGCGTACCGTGAATACGGGAACTTCATCTGCGGCAAGGTGCAGGACAGCGCCGACGGGAAACGCCAAAGCATGGCGCTCGATTACGGCGCGGAGGGTATCTTTTATACCTTGCAGAGCTTCCCCGACCGGCTCACGATCCGGTGCGAGGATTTACGATAATAAACGATCAGCCCCGCGGACAGGTTCCGTGGGGCTTTCGCTATGCCAGCATTTCCCGCAATTGCTCGATGGCGCGGCGCTCGATGCGGGAGATCTGCACCTGCGACACATGCAGGATGCGGGCTGCCGACTGCTGGGTCATGCCGTGGAAGTAGCGCAGGGCGATCACCTGGCGCTCCCGCTCGGGCAGCTTCTCCACCGCCGCGCGCAGGGCCACATGCTCCACAAGCCGCTCCTCCGCCCCGTAGTCGCCCAGCACCAGCTCCAGCGTGAAGCCGTCCTCCCCGCTCTCGCGCTGGATGCTGTCGGCGGGACCGGTGGCTGTCTCGGCAAAGGCGATCTCCTCGGGGCTCAGCCCCGTCTCCGCCGCAAGCTCCGACATCTTCGGCTCCCGGCCGATGCGCTGCTCCAGCAGGATACGCGCCTGGCGGATCTTCGCCGCCTGCTCCTTGACGCTGCGGCTGACCTTGACCGCCCCGTCGTCGCGCAGAAAGCGGCGGATCTCCCCGGAGATCTTCGGCACGGCATAGGTGGAAAACTGTGTGCCGTAGCCGATGTCAAAGCCCTCGATGGCCTTGAGAAAGCCGACGCAGCCGAGCTGATACAGATCGTCCGGCTCGACGCCGCGGCCGAAGTAGCGCCGCGCCACGCTCCAGATGAGCCCGGCGTTTTCCTCCACCAGGCGCTGGGAGGCCTCCCGCTCGCCATTGCGAGCCCGGCGGATGAGTTCAAGGCGCTCGTCGCTCATAGGCGGCGGGCGCGGGGGCTGATGCGCTTGCGCATGGTGACGGTGGTACCCCGTCCGGGCGCAGAGCGCACGCGCAGCTTGTCCGTGAAGCTCGACATAATGGTGAAGCCCATGCCGCTGCGCTCCTCCCCGCCGGAGGTGTAGAGCGGCGTCATGGCCTTTTCCACGTCCTCGATGCCGCAGCCCCAGTCCCGGATGGTGATCTCTACGGCGCATTCGTCCACGATGCGCATGCGCATGGCGATGCGCCCGATGCTGTCGGGGTAGGCGTGGACGATGGCGTTGGTGACGGCCTCGGACACGGCGGTGCGCAGATCGCCAAGCTCCTCCATGGTGGGGTCAAGCTGGGCGGCGAAGGCCGCGGCGGCGGCGCGGGCAAAGCTCTCGTTGCTGCTTCTGCTGGGAAACTCCAGCCGGATGTAGTTTGTCTCCTTCATGTCGCTCACCTCACCTGCTCATGGCAATGGGGACAAGGCGGTCGATGCCCGCCGCGTCGATGACCCGCTGGGGCTGGCGCGCCGGATCCTCGATCCAGGCCCGCCCGCCGAGGATCTGCATTCTCCGGCTGACGCGCACAAGCAGGGCGATGCCCGAGGAATCCATGAAGCGCAGGCCCGAGAGGTTCAGCGCACAGTCGCGCGGCATGTACTCGTCCAGCAGCTCGTCGATCCTGAGCATGGCGCAGTGCGCCTCGTGGTGGTCCAGCTCCCCGCTTATGTATACGGTCAGCCGCCCGGCGTCAAAGCTCGTGCTGATTTCCATATTTCTCAGCTCCTTTATCATAACGGTAAGTGTCATCCTGAGCGAAGCGAAGGAGCTTTTCGGATTCTTCGCTTTGCTCAGAATGACAAAATGAGACTGTGAAACGAAGCATTTCACAGTCTCATTGTAGCGTATTTACTTTGCGGAGTTTGTCGGATCAGCCGAGCTGCTCCAGGCTGATCTTCAGGTTTTCGATCAGGGCCTCAAGCTTGGCCTTCTTCTCGCGCTCGACGTTGACGACGGCCTCCGGCGCGCGGGTGACGAAGTTCTGGTTGGAGAGCTTCGCGATCTGACCCGCAAGCTGCTTTTCGGCGTTGGCGAGCTCCTTTTGAATGCGGGCGCGCTCCTTCTCCAGATCCACCAGCTCCGCCATGGGCATGAACATGCGGGCGTTGTCGGTGACGACGGAGACCATACCCTCGGCATTCTCGGGGGCTTTGTCGGTGACGCTGACCTCGCTTGCGTAGGCGAGCTTCTTGATATAGCTGACGCCGGCCTCGAAGGCTGCCTTCTTATCGGTGACGATGATGAGGTGCGCCTTGCGGGAGGGCGGGACGTTCATCTCGCTGCGGCGGGCGCGCACGGCCTTGATGGCGGTCATGACCATCTCAAAGTTCTGCTCGTCCTCGGGGAAGCTCAGTTCGGCCTGATAGGCCGGGTAGCGCTCGAGCATCAAAGCCGTACCCTCATGCGGCAGGGACTGCCAGATCTCCTCGGTGATGAAGGGGATGAAGGGGTGGATGAGCTTGAGGATCTCGGTCAGCACATAGAGCAGCACCTTCTGGGCGGAGAGCCTGGCTTCCTCATCCTCGCCGTTGAGGCGGGGCTTGGTGAGCTCGATATACCAGTCGCAGTAGCTGTCCCAGATGAAGTCATAGATCTTGCCCGCGGCGACGCCGAGCTCGAAGCTGTCCATGTTCTCGCAGACCTCTTTGGCCAAATCGTTGAGCTTGGAGAGGATCCACTTGTCCTCGATCTCCAGCTTTTCGGGCAGCTCATTACGCTCGATGGTGAGGTTCATCATCACGAAGCGGGAGGCGTTCCAGAGCTTGTTGCAGAAGTTGCGCATGGCCTCGCACTTCTCGACATAGAAGCGCATGTCGTTGCCGGGAGAGTTGCCGGTGATGAGGTTGAAGCGCAGGGCGTCCGCGCCGTACTGCTCGACCATCTCCAGGGGGTCGATGCCGTTGCCGAGGGACTTGGACATTTTGCGGCCCTGGCTGTCGCGCACGAGGCCGTGGATGAACACGGTCTTGAAGGGCTCCTTCTTCATCTGCTCCATGCCGGAGAAGATCATGCGGGAGACCCAGAAGAAAATGATGTCATAGCCCGTGACCATGACGGAGGTCGGATACCAGTAATCGAGGTCGGCGGTCTTCTCGGGCCAGCCCATCGTGGAGAAGGGCCAGAGCGCGGAGGAGAACCAGGTGTCCAGCACGTCCTCCTCGCGGTGGATGTGCTTGCTGCGGCAGTTCTCGCACTCGCAGGCGTCCTCGCGGGAGACGGTGATGTGGCCGCAGTCGTCGCAGTACCAGGCGGGGATCTGGTGGCCCCACCAGAGCTGGCGGGAGATGCACCAGTCGTGCACGTTCTCCATCCAGTTGAGATAGATCTTGGTAAAGCGCTCGGGCACGAATTTGATGCGCCCGTCCTTCACGACCTCGATGGCGGCCTTGGCAAGGGGCTTCATCTTCACGAACCACTGGGGGCTGATGAGCGGCTCCACCACGGTGCCGCAGCGGTAGCAGGTGCCGACATTGTGGCTGTAGGGCTCCACCTTCACAAGATAGCCCTGCTCCTCAAGATCGGCGACGATGGCCTTGCGGGCTTCGTAGCGGTCCATGCCGTCATACTTGCCGCCGTTTATGATCTTTGCGTCCTCGTCGATGCAGCGGATCTGCTCAAGATTGTGGCGCAGGCCGACTTCATAGTCGTTGGGGTCGTGGCAGGGCGTCATTTTCACGGCGCCGGTGCCGAAGCCGAGCTCGACATAATCGTCCGCCACGATGGGGAGCTTGCGGCCCACGAGGGGCAGGATGGCGTTCTTGCCGACGAGGTGCTGATACTTCTCGTCCTGCGGGTTCACGGCGACGCCCGTGTCGCCCAGCATGGTCTCGGGGCGGGTGGTGGCGATGATGAATTCCTCGTCGGAATCCTCCACCGGGTAGCGGATATACCAGAAGGAGCCGGGGATGTCCTTGTACTCGACCTCCGCGTCGCTGAGAGCCGTGCGGCAGTGGGGGCACCAGTTGATGATGCGGCTGCCCTTGTAAATGAGACCCTTTTCATACAGGTCGCAGAAATTCTCGCGCACACTTCTGGCGCAGACCTCGTCCATGGTGAAGCGGCTGCGGCTCCAGTCACAGGAGACGCCCATGCTCTTCTGCTGCTCGACAATGCGGTCGCCGTACTGCTTTTTCCAGTCCCAGACGCGCTCAAGGAACTTCTCACGTCCGAGGTCGTAGCGGGTCTTGCCCTCCTCCTTGCGCAGCACCTCCTCCACCTTGATCTGGGTGGCGATGCCCGCGTGGTCGACGCCGGGCAGCCACAGTGCGGCATAGCCCTGCATACGCTTATAGCGGGTCAGGATGTCCTGGAGCGTGGCGTCCAGGGCGTGGCCCATGTGGAGCTGGCCCGTGACGTTGGGGGGCGGCATGACGATGGAGAAGGGCTCCTTGTCCGGGTCGATCTCGCCGCGGAAGCAGCCGTTCTTTTCCCACATGTCGTAGATCTTTTTCTCGACCTGCTTGGGATCGTAGGTCTTCGGCAGTTCTCTCATGTTGCTTACTCCTTTATCTTCACTTGATTTCTTTCATTTTCAGTCCCGTCTTTTCCTCGACAAAGGGGCCGAAGGCGGCGGGGTCGCCCTGGGTAAAGCTGCGCTCCGGCAAGACGATGGCGTGTGCCTTGTCGACAAACAGGTAAAAGTACCTGCCGCTGTGATAAAGCTCGCAGAAGGCAAACCAGGTGTGCACGCCGTGCGCGGTCCCGGTCGTTGACTCGACCCCGCTGTCATCAATGCGGTATTCCGCCTTGAGCGAGGCGCGGCTGGCTTCATACAGGCGGTTAAGCAGCCAGCGGTTCACAAACGGCAGGGCGATCAGCAGCACCATAAAGATGCAGTATGGGATCATGACGCTCTTGCTCGTCCAGAGCCGGTATACCAGGATCACGATCGTCAGCACCACCGCGAAGATCACCCCCACAATGCCGCCGTACTTGTTCACCATAAAAGCGGCAGGCGCATGCACCTTCTGGTTGAGCTGATAATAGCTTTGAAAATCCTGCTTTGTCAGGTCTGTCTTGACTTCGAATTTCATGCTTCCTCCAACGAAAAACGCCCTGAGACAACTGTCTCAGGGCGGGATTGGCCGCGGTACCACCTGAATTCCGCAATGATGCGGCACTCCTCCATCCGTTAACGGGGATGAGCCGCCCGGGCTACGCAGCACAGCCTTCACCCGGAGCGCTCGGGGCCGACCTTCCGCGCCGCTTCACAGGGACTTGCACCGTCCGTCCCCTCTCTGTGATCCGCTCTGCGCGTACTCCTGCCCGTCACAGCAACAACAGGAATTTTACAACAGGCCGCATTTTTTGTCAATAGCTTTTCCGCATGTAAATGCGCAAAATCCGCGTCTCGCCGTAAATCGGACGATTTGACGCGGATTTTTGCGCATAAATAATTATAACGCGATTGTGAGAAGCTTACTTGAGCATGTCCTTCAGCCCATCGAGATCGGTATAGCCGATGCGGGTCGACTTGACCTGCCCGTCCTGCATGGCGATCAGGGTGGGGATGCTCATCACGCGGAACTTCCGGGCCAGGGCAGGCTCGGCGTCCACATCGACCTTGCAGACCTTGACGGCGCTGCCGCACTCGGCGTCGAGCTGGTCAACAATGGGGGCCTGCATCTTGCAGGGGCCGCACCAGGTCGCCCAGAAGTCGATGAGCACAAGCCCCTCACGGGTAACTTCGTCAAAATTGTCCTTGTTCAGATGAATAACTGCCATAAGAATTCTCCTTCTTTATCTATGTGATTTGTACAGGCTTTTTGTCATCGGACGGCGGCTGTGCGTGGGGAGACCTGCTGCACACAGGGCCGCAGATATGATCCGCTTACCATTTTGTGAGAATGAAGACAGGATATGCATGGATTATAGCATGTTTTTTTCATTTTGCATAGAGGGGGCGAGCCGGCTTTTTGTATACTCTATCAAAATCAAGAATTTTTTATTTTCCGCTTGAAATTCACGCGCCTCTGGTCTATAATACAAGCCATGTAGTATCCTCACTACAATTAGGAGGTATGATTATGAAGAGAGTTCTTTCCCTTATGCTTGCACTTGTCATGATGATGAGCTTCTCCGTCGTTGCCTTTGCCGCAGATACCGTTGCTTCGGAAGAGGACAAGCTGCTTGAAACGGTTCCGATGCCGAAGGATGTTTCCATCGTTGACGACAAGGATGGAAAGGTTCAGATTGCCTGCTTGCTGGATGCTCCTGACAGCACGAAGGCAGCCGCCAAAGAGCAGATCGAGGGTCTTGAGAAAATGGGCTACAAGATCCATTCCGGCTTCATCGTCTGGAGCGACGACAAGGATGTGACTATGTGCACCATCGAGATTCCTGAGCTCAGCATTCCCAAAAATGCTACGGTTTTCCTCAATGCCCAGCGCATCCAGACCGAGACGAAGGATTCCGTTTTGTATTTTGACGTTTCGCTCAATGGTGTCGTGGTCGTCCTGATCGCCGTGCGCGAGGACAGCAAGGCTCCCGACTTTGACGGTTATACGCCTGTGTCCGGCGGCGGCTCGTATTACCCCTCCCCCACCGTCTGATCGACCATCAACAGTAAATCAAAAGCTTATAAAAGGACGGGCATAGCCCGTCCTTTTATAATAGATCGAGTAAGATGCTATGAAAAAGAAGAATAACCGCCTCCTGATCCTGTTTGAGATCGTTCTTGTGATCGCCTTGGGCTTTGGCTTCTTTTTTGCGAAGAAGATCATGGATCAGCGGGATCTATCCCTCTCCACGCAGGAGCAGCGCGATCGGCGCTTTCTGCCATACATCACCTATGAGGGAAAAAACTATCCCCTCAAGCGCAACATGTCCACCGTGCTTTTGATCGGCACCGACAATTTTGCCGATGATGAAGAGCGGCTCCTGCCGGACGACTATTATCACAACAGCACCCTTGCAGACTTTATTGTGATCCTGGTCTTCGACCACAGCGCCAAAACCGTGACGCCTCTTCAGATCGGACGCGACACCATGTGCGCGGTCAAGCGCATCGACAATGACGGCAAGCCCCTGCCGGACGGGTTCATGCAGATCACCCTGTCACACGCCTACGGCTCCGGCAAGGAGGATAGCTGCATCAATACGCGCGACAGCGTTGAAAACCTGCTTTTCAACGTCCCGATCGACAACTTCCTCGCCTTTACCATGGACACGGTGCCCCTGGTCAACGATCTGGTGGGCGGCGTCACCGTCACGCTTGAAAACGACATCCCCGCCCTCGGGGCTGAATACGTCAAGGGGGCAAGCATCACGCTCAAGGGAAAGCAGGCGCTCCGCTTCGTCCGCTACCGCGATACGCAGTTTATGAACTCCAACCTCCGCCGTATGTCCAACCACCGCCTTTATATGGACGGATTTACCGTTGCGGCCCGCGCGGCGGCCGAGAAGGATTCCGACCTGGTGGTAAAGGGCTTCAAGCTTGTGCAGCGTTTTCTGTGTACCGATCTCACGCTCGATCACATCCAGCGCATGATCGACGATCTCGTCGCCTATGAGTTTCTCCCCTTTGTCACGCCGAGCGGCGCCTACGATCTGCGAGAGGGTGAGAAGTTCCCCGGCTTCTATACGGACGACGCCTCTATCTGGGCCGTCGTAAAGCCGGTGTTCTGTATCTGAGCAAACATCCGAAGGTTTCCCGCCTTCGGATGTTTTTTGTTGTCTTTTACGCTTTGATCGTGTATAATGATGAAGTTATCAACAGCGCCGCCGTTCCGGGCGGCAGAACGGAGAAAAGACATGGAAGAGAACGCCAGAAACTTTATTGACGCCTTTATACAGGAGGATATTGCCGAGGGCGGCCAGTTCGCCGGCATGAAGGTGCACACCCGCTTCCCGCCCGAGCCCAACGGCTATCTGCACATCGGCCACTGCAAGGCCCTGACCATCGACTTCGGCACGGCCGAGCATTTCGGCGGCATCTGCAACCTGCGCATGGACGATACCAACCCTGCCAAGGAGGACACCGAGTTTGTCGACGCCATTCAGGAGGATATCCACTGGCTCGGCTTCGACTGGGGCGACCGTTTCTTCTACGGCTCGGATTACTTTGAGAAGACCTACGAATACGCCATTGAGCTTATCAAAAAGGGTCTCGCCTATGTGTGCGAGCTGACGCCGGAGCAGTTCCGCGAGTACCGCGGCGACACCACCCACCCGGCCGTGAGTCCGTGGCGCGACAGACCGATCGAGGAAAATCTCGCCCTCTTTGAGCGCATGAAAAACGGCGAGTTCCCCGAGGGCTCCTATACCCTGCGCGCGAAGATCGACCTTGCCAGCGGCAACTTCAACATGCGCGATCCCGTACTCTACCGCATCCGCTACATCGAGCACCACCGCCAGGGCACCAAGTGGTGCATCTTCCCCATGTACGACTTTGCCCACCCCATCCAGGACGCGCTGGAGGGGATCACCCACTCCCTGTGCTCCCTGGAGTACGAGGCCCACAGGCCCCTCTACGACTGGGTGGTCTCCAATGTCTCCATCCCCGGTCACAAGCCCAGACAGATCGAGTTTGCCCGTCTCGGCATCAACTACACGGTCATGTCCAAGCGCAAGCTGAGAAAGCTTGTGGAGGAGGGCTATGTCTCCGGCTGGGATGATCCGCGCATGCCCACGCTCTGCGGCCTCAGGCGCCGCGGCTACACCTCCGCCTCTATCCGTACCTTCTGCGAGAAGATCGGTGTTTCCAAGGTGGACTCCACCGTGGACTGGGCGCTGCTGGAGAGCTGCCTGCGCGATGATCTGAACGCCAACGCCCGCCGCGTCATGGCGGTGCTGCGGCCCGTGAAGCTAACCGTCACCAACTACCCCGAGGGGCAGAGCGAGCTGCTGACCGTGGAGAACAACCCCCTCAAGCCCGAGGACGGCAGCCGCGAGATCAGCTTCTCCCGTCATCTCTGGGTCGAGCGGGACGACTTCATGGAGGTTCCGGCCCCCAAGTATAAGCGCCTCTACCCCGGCAATGAGGTTCGCCTCAAGGGCGCGTATCTCGTCACCTGCACCGGCTGCGTGAAGGATGCGGACGGCAACGTGACGGAGATCCTCTGCGAGTACGATCCCGAGAGCCGCGGCGGCGATCCCGCCGACGGGCGCAAGGTGAAGGGCGCGACCATCCACTGGGTAGACGCCGCCACCGCCGCCGACGCCGAGGTGCGCGTCTACGACTACCTCTTCTCCGATCCCGAGCCCGACGGCCCGGACAAGAACTTCCTGGACAGCCTGAATCCCGAGAGTCTCACAGTGCTGACCGGCTGCAAGGTGGAGGCCTGCCTTGCCCATATCGCCATGCCCGAGCACGGCAAGAACTCCGAGAGCTTCCAGTTCATGCGCCAGGGCTACTTCTGCCTGGATAACCGCGACGCCGCCCCCGGCCATCTGGTCTTCAACCGCGCCGTCGCCCTCAAGGACAGCTTCCGCAAATAATATCCACTCCCCCGGCGGATTCACCGCCGGGGGGGGGTTGATTTTTCCGCAATTGCTGCGAACATTTAGCTTGACAAGTGGGCCCGCAGTTATTATAATATAAAAGCTGTCTGAAGAGGCAGGATATCGTATCGGGGTGTAGCGCAGATGGTAGCGCGCTTGGTTCGGGACCAAGAGGCCCGGGGTTCAAATCCCCGCACTCCGACCAATGTCAAAACAACACCACCGGTCGACCGATGGTGTTGTTTTTTTTCTTTCCGGCTCGGGGTATTCCTTTGAATCCCGCGAGTCGTTTTTTTGTTGTCGTTTTGCCGATCAGCCGAAGCCCCAGTCCTTCCAGGCGTCGGGACTCAGCCGCTCCAGCGTGTCGATGACGACTACGCAGTCGGGCTGCACACGCTGCATGACCTGCTTCATGATGTTCCGAGATGGATATAAAAGGGATCTCTGCCCGGCGGCTTACTCGGCCCGGAAAATGAAGTCTATGAACTTCGCAATTTCCCGATCCCAGAAGCCCCACTCATGGATTGCGTCCGGCTCGTCATACCGCGTGACATCCCAGCCGTTTTCCGCCAGCGCGGGTACGAATCTTTCGTGCGCATCGTAGAGGAAATCCGCCGTGCCGCAGCTTACATACAGACGGGGCTTGTGCGCCGCCTTCGCGTTTTCCTGCATCAGCCGGAAGAGATCGACCTCCGTCCCCCGCAGCTCGGTCATGCTGCCGAAGATCCGCTCCGCCGTGCCGTCCTCTCCGTGCCGCTGCGCAATTTCCGCGATGTCCACCGCGCCGCTGAAGCTGGCTGCCGCGGCAAAGCGCTCCGGATAGGTCAGCGCGAGGCGCATCGCACCGTAGCCGCCCATGCTGAGTCCTGCGACATAGGTATCCTCCGGCCTGTCGCTGATGCGGAGGAAGCGGTGCATGGTTTCGGGCAACTCCTCGCTCACATAATCCCAGTAGCGCTCGCCGTGCACCTCGTTGCAGTAAAAGCTGTGGTTGACCGCCGGCATGATCACCGCGAGATTGTGCGCGGCGGCGTAGCGCTCCACCGAGGTTCTGCGCATCCAGATGGAGTGATCGTCACTGTACCCGTGAAGCAGGTACAGGACTTTGGAGAGCCGCTCTTCCTGCGCGGCGCTGATCCCGATCCCCTGGTTTGCTTCGGGCAGGATCACATTGACGGTAGAGGCAACATTCAGTTTGTCCGAGAAAAACTGGATCTGCAGAAATGCCATATTCGTTTGACCTCCTGTATATGATTGTTTTCAGTATATCACAGAAACCGGATAATGCAAAGCGCAAAACGCGCCGCGCTGTGTGTTGCTTTTGTGACAATTGCCGTGCTATACTTTGAAAAATACCGCCCGGCCTTCTCAGGTCGAGCGGTGATTTTTTCTCTTCGGCGCGGGCAACTCGTCCGCGATGTTCTGTACCATGCGGCGCAGCAGCTCCCGCCGTTCGACGTCCGCCAGAAGCATTTCCTTTGCTCCGTCGCAGGGCGTCTCCATGGTCGGCGCCTGTGCCGTCCTATTCCGCGACGCCGAGACTGTCCACCCGCTCCAGGAGCTTTCTGATTTCACCGACCAGCGCGTCTGCCTCGCACTGCTGCTCCTGCGTAAGCTCCCCCGCTTTCCAAGTGTGGGACAGGCGTCTCACAAGGCCGAGCAGCGCCGCCTGATCCGTGACCTCCCGGATACGCGCGTCGTCCTCCGTTTGCAGATAGTGCTTCAGAAAGAGTCTGAAAAAGCGGCCGCAGACCCCGTACGGGAGCCCCAGATAGGGGTCTGCGGCGTCCGGGTCTTCCCTCTCATGGATCGCGTAATACATATACAGATTGCCGAGCTCGAAGATCGGATCTCCTGTCGCAAGGCGATCCATGTCAATAAGAAGCGCCTCGGAATTTTGCAGGAATACATTGCTCGTATGAAAATCCCCGTGGATCAGCCGCCTGGTGTCCGGCATGGCGTCGATCAGGCGCGTACACGCCCTGGCGAGCTTCCTGTCGCTGCGCGCAAGCCCATTCGTGATGTATGCCCGGAACCTGTCCCGCGCGTCCGGGAAGCGGTCGTTTTCCTCCGCCTCGGTGCCGTGTATGGTGCGGGCCAGATCCGCCATCACATCGGCATAGTAGTCCAGACCCGACGGATTGCCGGCAATATAGGTGGAGAGCGTCTCGGCATCCACCAGCTCATACATGGCGCCGTAGCGCTCCCCCACGGACACGATGCCGAAGGAGATCGCCGTGGGGATCCCGAGGACAAAGGCCCGACGGCTCTGCGCGATCTCCCGCTCCACATCGGCGTAGGTGTTGTTGTGGTTATAGACCTTCAGGATCAGCTCATCATCATAGCGATAGACCTGTCCCTTCTTTCCGCTGCCGAGAAGCCGGCAGCCCTCGACAGAGACCGATTTGTACTTTTTGTACTGCGTCTTGTCGGAAGCGAAGGTGCCGGGCCAGAGATAGTTGATGTGCTTGATGAGCTCCTTATACGCGCCCGTCCTGTTCAGATCGAGCTCCACATACTCCGCCACCGTGCGGTAATACCAGCGGATCATTGAGGGATCCTTCTGGTGGAAATGCTCCCAGATGCTCTCCCCGTTCTCGCTGTAGTCTCTGGCAAGCGAGCGTACATTGGCCAGCTTATCGGCAAGCCACAGCATCTTCACGCCGATATCCTCAGTCGTCTTCAGATTTTCCAGGGACTGTTGCTTGCGCCTTTTCCAGCTCTTCGCCCTGTCTTCGCCCGGGATCAGATCCTCGGTCACGGAGTCCACCAGCAGGGCGACCCTGTCGCCGAATCTGCTGCGGATCTCCTCCGGCGTCCCGCCGGCATTCTCCACAACGTCATGCAGGATCCCGGCTGTGATCGTCTCCCGGTCGTCCGTCATGGTTGACAGGATCTGCGCCACCTCCAGCGGATGCAGGATGTAGGGTACGCGATTGCGCTTGCGCAGCTTCCCCTGATGCAGGACGGTAGCGTAGATTATGGCTTCTTCCATCAAATCCATCATATGTCTGTTTTCCTTTTCCTCTATGGTGCAGCAGCGATCCTGTATCGCTTTCAGTCCTTTCTTCTGCACGGCAGTATAAAGCCGGAGACCTGCCGGTGCAGGTGATGCTGTGGGAAATGATCGTGCCGCCTTCCGTTTAACTAAGTGATTATATCATTCCGAGCCGCCCTTTTCAATATTTCCGCCGCAATTATCGCTTTCCGGCATGACGGCCCGGGATGATTCTTTGACGGGGCATATTTATTTTCTTTGCAGCAGCATTTTATCATTGATTGACGGCATGTTTTTGTGTTACTATACGATCAGACTATAGAGAAAAAAGGTGTTGTCAATGAAACGCAATACTTGTCCGAAATGCAAAGCGGAGCTTGCCGCAGATCTCGCCGAATGCCCCAAATGCGGATATCGTTTTGACGCGAAAAAGAACCATATTCCCACCATTGTCGGCTCCTGCCTGCTCTTTCTGGCTTTTGCCGGCGGGCTCGCGTTCAACATACGCTCCGAGCATCGTATGCCGGAACCCACCCCTGCGCCCCAAATCGTCGAAACGTTTACCCCTACCGTGCCCCCACGTCCTACGCCGGCCCCCACGCCGACTGTCGATTCGGTCGAGGTCTACGCCTTTGGCCGCGCACTGGACGCCGACGGCTTTACCGCCTACGTCGGCGACAAGCCGTTCACGCTCTCCGCTTACGCCCAGCCCGGCGTTCCCCGCCCGGAATTCACGTGGAGCATCGACGACAGCGTTGAGCTGTCGGTGAGCCCGGACACACAGACCTGTGAATTCACCGTGCTCAAGCCCAGCGGCAAAACCGAGCTGACCGTGCGCTGCTATGGGGCGGAGGTCACGATCCCCGTCTATCTGTGGGAGAGATGACCCCGCGCTTTGATCCCATCCCGATACGAAAAATGCGTCCCGCGTGTTTTACGCAGGGCGCATTTTTTGCAGAAGTTTCAGCAGAAGGGCCTGCAGTCGACGTCAAAGCCGAAGCCGCGCGGCCCGAACGCCTTAAGTCCCCGGGGCGTCGTCCATTCCGGCTCTCTTTTTTATCTGAGCAAAAGATATTCAACAAATCTTTGCTTTATTATTTTGTGATTTTAAACCATTTACTTTCGCAGTCTTATGTGTTATGATTTACATAAGCAAAAAACAACACCCACTGTAAAAGGAGGTCATGACCATGGCGCGCCGCAAGATAGAGACGCCGACTGTACCGGGAAGCATCGTCGTAGACTTAAGCAGCGGGAAGACGCTGGAAAAGGCCCTGCCTGCCATGATTTGCAGCCGCATCAAGTTTTTCCGGGAAAGGCTGGGGATGGAGCAGAAAGCCCTGGCCGCGCAGATCGGCGTGACCTTCAACGCCGTCAGCAACTGGGAATGCGGCCGATCCCGGCCTGATCTGAACCTGATCCCGGCCATCTGTGAGGCTCTGCATATCTCGCTCTACGATCTCTACGGGATGCCGGCGCCGGAGGATGCTCTCACAACGCGCGAGCAGACGCTTGTGGACGGGTACCGCAGGCTCAGTCCGGGACATCAATATGCCATTGACAGGGCGGTTGAAACATTGCAGTTTGTCCAGTCCGCCGCGGCGCAGCCGGAGATGAAGAAGCTGCTGTTCTTCTCGCGCTCCCTCGCCGCCGGTGCCGCAGACCCGACCGAGTTTGAGCAGGACGCGGAGCCTTACTATCTCTATGCCTCCCCGGAAGTCAGGCGCGCGGACTATGTGTTCAGCGTAAACGGCGACAGCATGGAGCCGGACTACCACACCGGCGACATGGTGCTGGTGGAAAAGCTCTCCGGCGGGAGCGCTCTGCACTATGGGGAGATCGGCGCGTTTATCGTCGGCAACGAGACCTACATCAAGCGCTATGAGAAGGACGGACTGCACTCGCTGAACAAAAAGTATGATGTATTGCGCTTCGGGGAGGATCAGTCCGTGTATCTGATCGGGCGCGTGGTCGGCATCGTCTCACAGAAGGATATCCCGTCAAAGGAAGATGTGGAGGCGTATCTGACGCTGCGCAATTTTGCCCGTGTGTGAAACGCGGAAGGAGGCCGGAATGGACACGCGCACCTGTATCTGCATCGATCTCAAGTCCTACTATGCCTCTGTCGAATGTGTGGCGCGCGGGCTCGATCCGCTCAAGGCCCGGCTGCTGGTGGCCGACGAGACGCGCTCGGATCAGACGATCTGTCTCGCGGTCTCCCCTGCCCTCAAGGCGATCGGCGTGCCGTCCCGCCCCCGGCTCTTTGAGGCCAAGCAGGCCGTCCGCCTGTACGACGCCAGGCACCGCACCAAAACCCAGTTTTATATTGCCCCGCCCCGCATGGCGGAGTACGAGCGGATCTCCGCGCTCATTTTCTCCATTTATCTGCACTATGTCGCACCGGAGGATATCCATGTCTACAGCATCGACGAGGCGTTCATCGACTGCACCCGTTATCTCTATCGCTTCGAAAAAGAGGCCGAGAGACAGCATGTGAGCCCCGCCCACGTCATGGCAAAGACCATGATCCGGGAGGTGCTGGAGCGCACCGGCATCACGGCCACCGTCGGCATCGGCACGAATTTATATCTCGCCAAGGTCGCCATGGACATCGTGGCGAAAAAATCCCCCGCCGACAAGGACGGGGTGCGCATTGCGGAATTGGATGAACGCGCCTACTGCGAGCAGCTTTGGAAGCACACGCCGCTTACGGATTTCTGGGGGCTCGGTCCCGGAAAGGCGAAGCGGCTGATGGACGCGCACCTCACCTGCATGGGAGACATCGCCGTCCGCTCCATGAAGGACGAAGAATTCTTCTACCGTACCTTCGGCATTGACGGCGAGATCCTCATCGACCACGCCTGGGGCATTGAGCCGGTCACGATGGAATACATCAAGTCCTACAAGACCAATGCCAACAGCCTATCCAACGGGCAGGTACTCCCCCGCCCCTATCGCTATGACGAGGCCCGCGTCGTATTTCAGGAGATGCTGGAGCTTTTGTGCGCGGATCTCTTCTCAAAGGACCTGACGACGCCCGCGCTTACCTGGTGGGTCTCCTACGACTATAAGAGTCTGGAGGCGCATCCCCTGTACACCGGGCCTGTCAAGCTTGACTTTTACGGGCGGCTGCACCCCTGTCACAATAATGGCACCGTCAGACTGCGCACACGCACAAACGCGCTGAGCATGATTTTGCCGGCGGTGCTCGATTCCTTTGATAAGAAGACCGATCACGCGCTGCTCTTCCGCCGCCTCGGGATCTGCGCCGAGGATGTGCAGCTTGACAGCAGTTCCTATCAGCTTGACCTGTTCTCAGACTACGACGCTGTCCAAAAAGAGCGGAAGCTGGAAGGCGCCATGCTCGAGGTACGAAAGAAATACGGTTCAAACTCCCTGTTGAAAGGCTTAAACTATCGGGAAGGCGCCACCGCCATCGAGCGCAATACCCAGATCGGCGGGCACCGTGCGTAAAATTATTTTGTTATGGATATATTGGAAAATGAATACCGCGCCGCCCTTTCCCGCGGGCGGCCCAGGCATGGCCGCTGTGACGATTTTTCTCTGAAGCATCCGAGGATGCAGTTGAGCCAGCGGGCCAAGATCTTCTCCCCCTTCGCCGCGCTGAAAGGCTTTGAGGAGGCAATCGACGAGAAGGTCCAGCGCTATGTGGAGAAGCGGGAGCTCAGCGACGAGGAGCAGGAGGCGCTTGATACAGCGCTTTCAAGGCTCCATGATCTGACAAAAAACCTCCGCATGGCAAAGGAAAACCGTGTCACCGCAGCGGTGACCTTCTTTATCCCCTGCGCCGACGAGAACCACGAGGCTTACGGTCAAGGGGGAAGCTATGAGCGCTATACCGGCATCGTATGGAAGGTCGATCCCCTCCTCACGAAATCCCTTTTGATCGGGGACAGGACAATCGAGTTTTCCGAGCTTGCCGAGATCGTGATACAGGAGGATTCCTGAGATGTGCTGCCGCTATTATATGGAGATGTCCCCTGCGCTGCGCCCGATCGTGGAGGCGGCGCAGCGCTCCAGGCTGTACAAGGCCAGCATTGAGAAAGTGGCCAAGCCCCTCATTACGGAGGGGGAGGTGTTCCCGGATTCCCTGGTGCCGGTCATTGCCACCAGCAAATCCGGAGAGAAAAGCGTTTTCCCGATGGTCTGGGGCTTTCACGTTCCCGGCATCAGCCGCACCGTTGCCAACGCCCGCGTGGAGACCGCGGCGGAGAAGGCCAGCTTCCGGGATTCCTGGGCAGCACACCGCTGTGTGATCCCGGCCTCCTGGTACTACGAGTGGGAGCATGTACCCACTCCGTCCGGCAAATCCAAAACCGGTGACAAATACGCCATCATGCCCAAGGGCGGCGAGCTCACCTGGCTTTGCGGGCTTTATCGGCTGGAGAATAACTTTCCCCATTTTGTCATCCTGACGCGTGAGCCGGGCGATTCCATTGCCTTCATCCATGACAGGATGCCGTTTATCCTGCCGGAATCGAAGGTGGACTTCTGGATCGACCCGGAACGGAATCCGCACATGCTGCTCGGCTCGGCCATTACGGATGTGGTTTTTGAGAAGGCTGAACGTGGGAACGCACTGTAATCACAGAATGTCTTCTTAATCGAGGCAGAAATTGTTTGTGACAAACGAGTTGAAGCTCGAAAATCCATGCTGGATCATTATGGGACAACGCTTACCAGAATGTATTCTCTTGATGACGGTAAGTTCGAAGTGGTCTATCTGAACAGAGCAAAAGCTACTATCTGCTCATTCGCTGAACCGCCTGTTATCATTGCGTTCTGAGCGCGAAACTCCAGTTCAGCTAATTGAATACTACTATACAAACTCAATTCAATTGAATCCTGCGAAATCCGGTTAAATGTCCGGTAATGCGTCTTTCTTACAGGCTGTGATAATAGATCGCGGCCTGTAATACTTTTTTGCAAACATGATGGCTTGCTCTGACACCGGCAGTATGGTAGAATTATCGCGTCAAATCGGGATTTTATGGAGATGTTAACCGCAGTGAGTGAATACCTCGTACAGGGAATTGGTTTTGTTGGTGTAGCCCTCTTCATTTAACGATTTCACTTTATTCGTTTATCGAGCGGGACAAACGTTCCCGTCAAATTGGGATTTGTATAATATGCAGAAAGGATATGTTTATGAGAAAGTTTAAGGATTTGGCATTATCATTAGCGGCAGCACTTGTTTCAACCGGAGTTTACAAGTTGTGTTCTCCCCTTTTTAATTCGATGGCCAATGGTTTTCTGGCGGATTTCCTGCGGCAGGCAATATTTGCGATTATGGTTTTTTCGTGCGTCCTGGTGCTGAAAAAGACTTGGATTTACCGTTCGGATTTACGCAAGCTGAAAGTCGGATGGCCAGCCGTATTGCCCCTGCTGTTTGTGATTTTTATAAATATGCTTCAGGCTTCCGATATGGTACCGGATATTTCCGTCACAGGCTTTGAACTCCTGTTATTCCTTGCGCAAATGTTCCTGATTGGATTTTGTGAAGAATCTCTTTTCCGTGGCCTTATCCAGAATGCTTTTCATCGTATTTTTGGGGAAGACAGCACCCTGCGTGTATTTCTGGGCGTGATATGTGGTGCGTTCTGCTTTGGCGCCATGCATTTTGTCAACGCTCTGAGGCCGGAAGTCAGCCTGAGCGCCGCCGCCTTGCAGGTCTTTTATACATTTTGCTTTGGGATTTTGTATGCCACGATCTATTTCAGAACCGGCAGGAATTTGTGGATTGTCGTACTCCTGCACGCAATCGATGACGCCTTTTCTTTCATTACGACAGGCAGATTAAGCGGAGGCAATGCAGGACAGGCAATAGCTTCTGCCTCATCAGCGACAGCGAGCAAATATGGACCTTTGCAGATGCTTTTTACTTTATGTCTCATATCAGCCATATCCCTGTTCCTGCTCAGGCCGAAAAAGATTAAGCAATTACAGGAACTCTAAGATATCGACAACTTCCAGTTCATCTATCAATAAGCAAGGCAATACCGCACAATGCGGCAAGAGCAGATTCCGAGAAAATCTGAGTTCTGTTGATGGCACTTTTTCGCAGATGTACTTTGTGTACCTCAAGAAATAGTGACGAAATCAGGGCTCAAATTTTCCGGAAGATGCCGCAGGCGTATTGTGCGGTGTTGCCTAAACTGAATAATCACACAGAGATCGGAGAAATCCGGTCTCTTTTCATTTTCCGAAGGAGGGTTGCCCATGAGCCTTTTTCGCGTATACGTGGATGGCGCTCTGTTCTATCATCCGCTTTTGTCAAGTCTGGTGCCTTGGGTTGCTTTGCTGCCGGGCAATTCGCAGGCGGAGGGGATGCTCGTAAAAAATCATAGAAATTACTGGAATGGCAGCTCTTTTTATGATAAAATATAAACAGTTTGTTGTAGGTGCCTATTTGAACAGTTGAAACAAGTAGAATGGCGTAGAGAACGGCAGTGCCATGCGTATTCGACACCCGAAAAAAAGTTGAAATACGAGAACTGCCAGACCTCAATGAAGCCTCTCAAGGCGGTAATAACAAAAAATATTGCTACACCCGTTCCTGATTCATGACAAACATAAGAAGCCACAGGGAGCATTCACTCATGAAAAAGATTGTCACTATTATTGTCAATGTGGTCATTATAGCCGCCATACTGATTTTCGTTGTTCTCTACTCCCGCTTTGAAAGCACCGATTCTTATCGCAGACAGATTGAACATTTTGAGAGCACAATGGTCACCATGGAAAAGGTGACGGAGAATTATCTGGAAGGTGAGCAGCAGATCTGCGACGTTTGGGCGCACTATATCAACAGCGAGCACATGACCATGGAAGAGGCGGTTGCGTTTATCCGGGCTTCCCATGTGCTTGAAAATGCCTCGGCACATCTGATTTCTCTTGATACCTCCACGGGCCTTTCCACGCGGCCGAGACAGGGTACGGCTGATGACTATGCTGTTTCGTACAGGCAGATAGCGCTTCTGGAAAACACGGATTGGATCAATGAAATCGGAGAGTCAATCAACGTAACGCGCGCGTACACCAATCCGATGAACGGCGAGCAATCCCTTGCCTTCTGCAACCGTGTTACGCTGTATGATCCGGAAAGCGATTCTCCCGAGGCAGCTGTCCTGCTGCGCGTTATTCCCATTTCGGAGCTGGAACAGAAATGGGTTTTCCCGCAGACAGAGCTGGTGAACGCCGAGCTGTCCATGATCAATGCCAACGGGGATTATATCTTGAAAGGGCACAGTTTTAAGAACTCCAGTTTTTTTGAGTTCTACAAGTCATATAATCCAACAGATCCTGAATCGTCGGGCAAACTGTTCGAGAGGATCACTTCATCGACGGGCTCCGTTTCGATACTCAACTCGCACGGGCAGGAGTGCGTCCTCGCCTTTACCCCCGTCTCGGCCACGGCCGGTTGGACGCTGCTGGGTTTCGTGCCGGCAAAGGATCTCCATGTGGATGCAGAAAACTGGCTGCTGGTAGGAGTCGTTTCTGCCGGGCTGCTGATTCTTTTCCTGCTTGATCTGCACTATATGCTTCACTTGAACAAACGATTTCAGGCCGCAGCAAGGGAGGCTGAATCCGCAAGCAAAGCTAAGACCGATTTTCTCTCCACCATGTCTCACGACATCCGCACGCCCATGAATGCCATCATAGGCCTTACGACGATTGCCGAGAAGAATCTCGGGGATGTGAAGTCGACGGGTGAAAGCCTTCGGAAAATCAGCTTGGCCAGCAATCATCTGCTGACGCTGATCAACGACATTCTGGATATATCAAAGGTAGAAAGCGGAAAGCTGAAATTGAGTCCCATGACCTTCTC
>Ga0310691_10001085_pt1 | contig 44059 bp, 37 predicted proteins | sample 176DNAGHGlowgp2_FD_203887 | JGI IMG/M metagenome (GOLD analysis project Ga0310691, IMG submission 203887) | Sheep rumen microbial communities from Palmerston North, Manawatu-Wanganui, New Zealand - 1766 DNA GHGlow gp2 (v2) (version 2) | ecosystem: Host-associated > Mammals > Digestive system >... | reverse complement strand
TGTCATTCTGATAGCAATAATGACCTACAGATACTGGACGCTGTAAGAGAGGAGATATCTGTGCTTAAACAAGTAGAAAAGGCATATCGGTCACTGGACAAGATGAAAGACTGTGTTTCTGAGAAAAAACAGGAACTTGAAGTGGAACGGCGTATTCTTTTTGAGGCGCAAAAGCAATTGGATCGTGCCAAGAGAAGGAATGTGATCATACTGATAGTGTGTTTAATCATACTGGTCGCTTATCGCATATTCCTTTCTTATGAGGTTAATACTCTGTACCCGGATTTTTTTGGCCCCAAGAGAACAACTGACGAATTTGGAAATCCAATTGTTAATGGAACGGGAATCATCTATTTGAACGACGAGCCATACACTGCTGAAGATGCTTATTCTGAAGAAGTAGAGATGACAAGTGAGGAGATATCGGAAAAATGAGAAGAATGAATAGGATATTAAATGTTGTAATCTGTATGGTAGTTATCTTTGTTATGTCCGGGTTTGGTGTGATGGCAGAAGAAAACAAATTCAATCTAATCGAGTACTGTAAAACACATCAGATAACTTCTCAGGCTGAATTCAACAATGTATTGACAAATTATTGTTTCGTAGATGAGACGGAACTCTTCGTACCAAACAATGAGGAGTACTTCTGTTTGGATATAGATTATGCTACCAATACGATTATTACAACAGTCAGAGAACAGCAATTAACAAGGGAATCGGACACTGGTCACTCTAGTAGAAATTACTATGGCAACGATGGTAAAAGAATATTTACCATTACTGTCGAAGGTACATTTCAATACGGATTATTTATTTGTATCTGCACTTCAGCCAGCGGATCCTTCACTAAGCCATCGAGTTCCCAGTGGACGAGTACACCAACAATTTCGTCAGGGATCCAATCCCCAAGTGTAGCTTATGCAAGAATCAGTGGAACAGCAACATACTCGAATCAGACCCGCAATTATTCTCTTACTCTGACCTGCGACAATACCGGAACATTCGGTGCGTATTAAAGAACGGATACGCTTTCAGCGTTCAAGGACATGCATAGCTTCGATTTTTGAACGGACACAAATGTCCTTTTATCCTATTTTCAGGCGTTTCGGGATAAAGGGACAGATGTGTCCGTTGACTATCACTATGGAGCGTGGTAGTGTCAAGTCATGATACGTATCATATTGAAAAACTGATTTGGAGGCAATGTATCGAGCAACATTTATTTGGTATGCATACACGTAATAAACAAACAGTTCGTAATACAAGAAAAGTATTTGTGATCATGCTTTTGGCTTTTGGCATGCTGTCTTCAGCATGCCAGAAGTCAAGTTCGTCCAGAGTGCTCGAGACGGTTCCGATCGACACTTCGGTTAAGGATGATTCTCAGGTTCAGGTGACAGAATCAGAAACTACGGATATGTCTTCTGTGCAGACAGAATATAGTGTGTCGTTAGAGGATCTTCCGTTTGAGTTGATCATTGACGATGATCTGCTGATCGTTGATCATGGGAAGCAGACTGCCAGTGTTTACCGGGCAGTATCGGGAGATACTCCCGATGCAGGAGATGTTTCTGACGCGTGGTTTCGTTCGGCCGTCAAAATTGATTGGTGCGTAGGTGTTCCTATCTGGCCGGAAAAGATAGGTTCTGAGGAAAAGGAAAGTGTGATCGAACATGATCTTGCACTACAGAACATGGGAAATGTCAGGGAAATTTCTCTGAGCGATATACATGACGCTTCAGGACTTCCATTAGAAAAGTGTAATGCCTTCGGCGCAGAAACCGTTCTCGCCTGGAACTACTCGATGGAAGGATTCCCTATTGAGTTTTTCGAGGGTACAGAAGATTATCGTGTTTTCCAAGATGTTTCACAAGTCCAGTATATTCCCATAGCGACATTTCAGGACGGAATCCCTCTATCTGCAGGAGCAACACACGATTTCTTTACTGTCGAGTGGGATGGAGTGATCCAGCCTGCAGGTTGCGGTTTTCTCGCGGAATGGGGGAAGACCTGTATTAATGCAGATAATCAGTTTGCCGCAATTGTCGGAAAAACCTATGAGATTTCGGAAACCATCCTTTCGGACCAGCCTATCATCCCGGCGGAAGAATGTCTGGATCAGATCGGCAGAGCACTGGCTTATGACACGAGCAAAACGAAGGGCAAGACAGTGGAAGTAGACTGCATGGAACTTCGGTACTTCACCGCGGACGAGTATCCTCTCTGGGTGGAGGATGGTATTCGGGAGGCTGTACTGATTCCGGTCTGGCAGGTCTATATGAAAGTGTATAGTAAGAACAGCGTAGAGCACTGTAAAACCATGATCAACGCAATCACTGGGCAATCTGTCTTCTCTGACACGATTGGGCCCGCGGACATGCGGTATTATTCTTACTTTTTACAGCCAGAAGGCTAAGTGAACGATATGGGAAAGAAAAAGATATTCTCACTTATTCTCAGCCTGTTCTTCGTACTCTCGGGAACGGGAACAGGCTGCAGATCCAGAAAAAACGAAGAGCGTGTACCGGGCTCGGATGCGTACTCCTGTGTATTCTACGATCTTCCGCAGAAGGAAGGGTATGAGGCGACCTTCTCACGTATCTTCATGGCAGAGGAGAATTACTGCATTTCTGCCATATATATAAAGTACGACCAGACGGAAAATGTGCGTGAGGAATGGACAGATATCATTACTGTCGATGCTAAGGGCAACACGATATCCACTCTGGAGTTGCCGGGAAATCAGCTGCCATCCGCGGTCCTGCCAAATGAATATGCCTATATCGGCGTAGATACTGCACAGTTAGCGAGTATGGATGATCCGGATCCATCGCTTCTAGAAAACAGGGCTGTTTTTCTGGATAGGAAGACTGGTGAGGTAACTAAAATCGTGGAGACAGGTTATCACGCGAATTTTATCGTTCCGGTCACGGACGGATTTGTTATTGGCGGCGCGAACGATCTGGGGTTCTATCATGCTGATGGATCTCTTAAGAAAACTATTCATACGGATTTTCACATCATGTATAATCAATCCTTTTTTGAAGACAAGGGACATTATTACGTTGTCGAGGATAGGGATGAATCGACGTACATTTACCATGAAGTGGATCTTCAGACCGGGAGCTGTCGGCAGGTGACAGATACGGACGCAGTGGGAGCAAGTATAGACGGGTTTTGCGGGAAGTACTTCTTTAAGGTTAATGGAGAGTACAAAGTGGACCTTGCGACGATGAGCGTGGCGAAACTGGCTGACTGGAACTGTGTCGATATTCGGCCGCAGAAGAAGACACTGCGGTTCGAGAGCCACTATTATCCTCTGGACGATAATCATTTCGCAAGGAGTTACGGTTATCGCGATGGAACCACGGAACTGCTGCTCTTTACATATGATCCTTCTGTACATGTGGAGAACCGGAAGAAAATCACGATAGGCGGTTATAGTGTCTACGATGATCTGGCATTAGCATGGGTCGTATATAATTTCAATACCAGTAATAACGAGTACAGAGTCGTTCTGGAAGATTACGCTTTCCAGTTTGCCGGGGAGTCTGCAGAGGGGATGCGACGTGGAAAACTCAATCTGATGAAGTATTTCAGTGAAGGCAATACTCCGGATCTCTTCTACGGAAACTATTTTGATTATGAATACATGGGCCGTATCGGAATGGTTCAGGATATGCAGAGTTATTCCGGCGGAGCCAGAGAATGGGAAAAGTCGTTAACAGAGTCGGCGAGAAATCTGATGATTAATGAAGAAGGAAAATGTTATCAGGTCTTTGCATCATACTGGCTGAATGGATACGAAGGCTTACGACGACACTTTTCTCAGGGAACAGATATAGATTTGTTTCAACTTCAGAAAATACACGAGGAAACCGGCATTCCCATTAGAGATGGTCGAATGGATGTAGCCTCGGATGCAGTGTACTGGGTAATCGGGTATAACTTCACTGAAGTCTGGGGTGTATATGATGGAAAGAAGAAGATCACGCGGGAACAGCTTGAGGAAGCATTAACTGTTGCGTATGATGCCCAGGATATGGCGGCAGAGGGATTACCCGACTATGGAGATCCGCTCGCAGAGGATATCTGTCTTCTGGAAGGATGTATAGTCAGTGACTACTATCAATACGCGCTACTTGAGAAAGAGATAAAAGAGGAGACGTGTTTTCTGGGTTTCCCATCTATCGGCGGTTCCGTACAGCTGGCCATGCCGAACTGTTGCCTGGCTATTTCTACGACGACACAGTATCCGGACAAGTGCTGGGAGTTATGTCAGGGCCTGTTCTCGAAAGATGTACAAAAGATGATTGCAATCAACGGATGGATCCCTGTAGATCAGAGCGTTATGGATGCCATCTGTGAAGCAGTAAAAAAACCGGATGCAGTAAAGGATGAGATCCTTAAGAGCTATGTATATAAAAAGGATCCGGCAGATGAACAGATCCTGGGAAGGTTCCTCGAGGCTGTGAACTCTGCGGACAAACTATCTGCATATGACTGGGGTCTGTTTACGATCGTATATGACGAAGTAAACAGTTACTATACACAGCAGCGGGATATCAAGCAGATCGCGGAGACTCTCGAGAAGCGATTGGATCTCTATGCGGAGGAGAATTACCAATAAAAATATGTAAGAGTGGCTAGTAACATGCATAGCTACGAAGTCTTTTTTGAACGGACACATCTGTCCCTTTATCCTATTTTCAGGCGTTTCGGGATAAAGGGACAGATGTGTCCGTTGACTGGCATGATGGAACGTGCTACTGTCAAGTCATGATACGTATCACGGAATAAAAAAACGAATATGATAAATTGGAGGTTTGTTATGAAATCGATTAGAAAACTTTTGTTATGTACTTTGATGGTTTTGACAATCGTTTGTAGTTCTGTCGCGGTGAATGCCAATACGAGTACTCTTTATGTCACAACGCCGGGTGGGGATGCATATAGTAGCACAAGTGATTATTCGCAGATTTTCGGATCCAATCACACATATTGCTACATCCATATGAACTACTTTAAGTTTAATGGTTATGGAACCGACGTATTTCCGACTTCAGGGACACGCATTAATGCCCGTCTTTATTCATACAACCCTGGCAATACACCGGAGTTGACGGCAGCCACGAATGTGGCACACTATTATTCTTCACCGGATGGTGGAAGTGTTAAATATTTGGATGGCTTCGGAACTGTAGGGGCAAAATATAGGCTTAAGACAAACAGCAATTATGATTCACTCTATCATGCAGAATTCTACTGGTATTCATAACGGGGTTTTTTTCATGAGAAGAAGTTTTTCACTGTTACTTAGTATCTGTCTATTAATATCTGTAGCTGCAACAGGTTGCAAAAATCAAAAGAAGAAAGTGTCAGAGCTGGTTCCCGGCTCTGATGCTTATTCTTGCATTTCCTTTGACTATCCTGTCAAGGACGGGTATGAAGTCGTGTCATCAAAGGCGTTTAGAGATGATGGGAATTTTCGTGTATCTGCTCTTTACAGAAGTACCAGTACCACTTCTTGTTTTACGGACATATTCACAATTAACGATAAGGGTGAGACGACAATGGTACTGGAAATGCCTGGAAATCAGTTGCCGTCCGCTGTTTTCCCGGATGAATATGCATACATTGGTGTCAACAATTCCGATATTGAAGACTGGGACGATGAAGACGATAGAATGATATCTGATTTTGATAGTATAGCCGTGTTTCTCGACAAGAACACTGGCGAAGTAACCAGAACTGTGGTTCCGGAGTTCTATGCCACTTTCATTCAACCGATACAAGATGGCTTTGTTATTGGTGGACCGGGGAATGTGGCTCAGTACAGTTCAGATGGTATACTTCAAAGTTCTGTACAGACCGACTTTATGGTTGCCTACCAAGATGCTTTTTTTGAGGAAGATGGAACATATTACGTGGTCGAAGAAGATGATGAGGAAGATGCCATGGCTTTTCACAAGGTGGATTTTAGCACCGGAACATGTGAGAGGATTGCCAGTGACAGGGATTTTGACCGTTCCAGGCCAATCTTTCAAGGAAAGTATTGTTTTATGGGCGATGGAGAATATAAGGCAGATATGAAATCGAAATCTCTTTATTTGGTGACAGATTGGAACAATGTGGATATTCGTCCGGAGAAGAAAGCACTCAGAACATCAGTGGAACGTTGTCCCATAGATGATGATCATTTCTCTATACGTTATTTGTATAGAGATGGAACATCAGAAATGTTGATCTATTCTTATGATTCATCTGTCAAGGCATCTCTAAAAGAGAAGATCACAATCGGTGGATATCAGATAAGTCATGACCTTGCTCTAAAATGGATCGTTTATAATTTCAACACTTCTAACAATGATTACAGAGCGGTTCTGGAAGATTACGGCAAGGAATTTGGAGGAAATACGCCTGAAGAGGAACAAAGAGCAAGGCTGAATCTCATAAAAAGTTTCAGCGATGGACATACTCCGGACATCTTTTACGGGCAATACTTCGATTATGAATATATGGGAAGAATTGGCATGGTAGCTGACATCAGATCATACATAGATAAGTCACCAGAATTGCTTGATGATCTTACTGATACTGCAAAAGGGTTGATGATAAATGGAGAAGGAAAGTGTTACAAAGTTTATGCTTCATACACGATGAGCGGTTGTGTCGGCCTCAAGAGTAATTTTCCGGAAGGAAATGACGTAAGTATCTACGAACTTCAAAAGATGGCAACAGACAAGGAAATCCCCATATATAGTAGTTTGGTGAATCCAGAGTACCCTATTGCTGAACTTGTTCTCTATTCATTCTCTCAATTATGGGGAATTTATGATCAAAACAGTAAAATAACAGTCGATCAAGTGAAAGATTTAGTTGACTATGCCGTGACGCCGGAGAATATTGCAGTAGCGGACCACACTAATACCAGAAGTAGTTTGCTTTCGGACGAAACATACCTTCTTCGACCACTTAGCATAAGTAATATATTCGATTTATCTCTGTTGGAGAAAGAGTGGAATATCAATATCAGCTATATCGGGTATCCGTCATTCGAAGGTTCGGTCCATCTCGCGGTTCCCCAGTGCTGTCTGGCTATGTCTTCTAGTACGGCTAATCCAGATAAATGCTGGGAACTGATGAGTGAGATGTTCTCAATCGATGTGCAGAAAACAATTGCAGCAAATGGAACAATGCCCACAAATCAAGAGGCACTGGACATGTTATGCCAGGCATATCTTTCCCCAAACGATGTTGAAGATGAAATTTTAGCCAGTGCTGTCCACGACAATAAGCCTGTGAAACAGAGTACGGTGGATGATTACCTAGAGGCTGTTTATTCGGCAGATGCTTTAGCTACGTATGACTGGGGTATATATACTATAGTCCGAGATGAAGTAAACAGTTACTATACGCAGAACAGGTCGACAGAACAGATTGCCGAGTCGATTATGAAACGGCTGGATCTCTATGCGGAGGAGAATTACCAATAAAAATATGTAAGAGTGGCTAGTAGCAGCTTTCCGGTTGAGATTTGTCTTTCTGCTGAGCGGGCTATTGTTTTCGATTTGTTTGCAATCTTTTTTTGACATTTTAGGTGAATTTCGATTCTTCCCGCTGTATAATGGACATGGAATATGTTCGTAGGGAGGGCGTAAGGCGGTATGTTTACCTGGAATTTCCAGTACATCTCCAAGGCCAGACTTTCCAACACCTTGAAGCAGCTGAATCTCTCAGCAGAACAGGGCGATACTCTTATTCGCATCCATACGGCGATCCATTCCTCGGATGAGGCGGTGGATCTGGCCCGTTTCGTGAAGGAACTGGTCCCGAATGCCGTAATCTTCGGTACGAGCTGTTCGGCCGTCGTGAACAAAGGCAGCTATGCTCTGAACCGTTGCGTGATCTCGGTTTCCACAATGGCTGAGGCGACAGTGAGATCGGAAATGATCCCGATCATGGATGAGTATTCCGGGACACCTCTTCCTGTGGACATGCTCTGCGGACAGATCAAGAAGGAATTCATCCGCGACGATACAAGACTTCTTCTGACCTTCTTTACAAGCCGGTTCCAGGATGCGAACCAGTTCGTCGACCGGTGTAATGATTTCTTCCCGAGTGTGCCGATGACCGGCGGTATGGCGTCTATTCCGGAGTCGGGACAGACCTCGAGGACGCGCAGCGGGTTCGTCTTTAACGAGAATGGCTGGTCGGAAGAATCGATCCTGATCGCCGCCCTCTCCGGAGAGAAACTGGAGAGCTTCAGTTCTTTTGCCACGGGCGCATTGGCTCTCGGCGGGGAGTCGGAGATCACGGATGCATTTAAGTCCTGTATTCTTTCGATCGACGGGAAAGATGCGGTAGATGTCTGCCAGCTGGGGATCGACAGGATGCTGTTCGACCATCCGGAGATCCTCTATCTCTTCCCCTATGTTTACGGAGACGGGGAGAATATCCCGCTTCACTTCCACTACAGCCGTGAGAAAAGCCTCGAGCAGATCTTCCCGAAGGGAGATCCGGCCAACAGCAAGGAGTACTCGATCCGTGAGGATCTGGACACGAAGGAGAAGAAGGAGTACCTCTTCGCCGGTTATAATGTCCGGCCGGGTAAGTTCCTGCGAAGAGCTTTCATCTACGACGGGAAGATCATCTCGGACAGCCGGGCACTCTTCCAGCGTGTCGAGAATTTCATAAAGGCCGAGACGATCTTCGGCTATACCAGTTTCGCACGGGCTTCTTCCTATCTTAACTGTGCGAAGTGGGAGCTCGCGCCATATGAGAATTCGAATATGTGCGGATGTGTTACGGCGGGAGAGATCATATACGAGAACGGAAGAAACAGTTTCGGAAGCGGTGCTTTCGTCGTATCGGTAATGGGTGAGAAGCCTTATACGCAGGAATATAATCCCTATGCCTTCTCCCATACGGAAGTGCTCACGCAGGATAACCGAGCTCTCCTGAATGTTCTTATGGAGATCGAGTCGGGACTGTCGGGACGGCCGGATAGTGTGGAGGCCGATAAACTTCTCTATTTCGTCCGGGAGTGCGAGCGCATCATACTGTACTCTGAAGGAGACGAGATCCCGAATGAGGCGGCACTGAGCATCGACATTAAGATCAAGGGCTATGACCGGGTATGCATTATCAATGTGCTCGAGCGGTCGGAGATGGAGCGCGTCTTCTCTGCCCATCTGGTCGATCTGACCTATAAGAATTATATACGTAAGAGTCTGGATTTCGCGGCGAACCATAAGTACCGGATGTATCTGTTGGACGGCTGGATGATCGCAATCGCCGTGCCTTCGTTCCGGACGACGCTGTCAAACTTCGTCCATGATATGGAGACCCTTCAGAAGGATCTGTTTACCTACACGGAGGAGCTGATCACGATCGTGCCGATCTTCTGTGTGCTGGACGGATGTCAGGCGGATAATTATCTGGCGCTGTATAATTCTTCGCGCATGGAGATGAAGAATAAGAATATCCAGTTCTATGTCTATGAGGCTTCCGAAGAGAATATGCCGGATGAAGAGAGCATCCGGGAGCGCTATCACATGGTCAGTGTCATTAACTATGCGATCAATAACGATAAGGTCATCCCGTATTTCCAAGGGATCCACGATAACAAGGAAGGGCGGATCCATCACTATGAGTCGCTGATGCGAATCGAGGATGAGAACGGTAAACTCTACTATCCGGGAAGTTTCCTGGATGTGGCGCGTTCCTTCGGTGTCCTCTACGACGCCATCTCGAAGATCATGATCAGTAAGGTCTTCAACCGGTGCCGCAGTATTTCGGATATCAGCGTGAGCATTAACATCAGTTACCGTGATATCAAGAACAAGGAAGTGCTGGAACTGATCTTCGACGGTCTTTCGTCTGTGGAGCACCCGGAGAATTTCGTCTTCGAGATCCTGGAAAGTGAGGATATCGATGACTATAACGAACTGATCGGTTTCGTGGACCGCGTGCATGAACTGGGCGGGAAGGTCGCGATCGATGATTTCGGATCGGGATTCTCTAATCTCCAGCATCTTCTGAGTATTCATGCCGATTTTCTGAAGATCGACGGCTCGATCGTTCGGAAATGCTGCAGCAACCAGGAGTCGGAATATCTCCTCGCCCTGATCTCCAGCTGGAAGAATATGTCCTCGAATAAGATCCGGATCATCGCGGAATTCGTAGAAAACGAGCAGATCCAGGAGAAGATCATCAGTTATGATGTGGATTATTCGCAGGGATACCTCTTCTCCAAGCCCTCGCCGGAACTGAACGTATGATACTTCTTACCGATAGAATCGTGAAAGGGCGGAGCGACGAAGGATGAAAGGTCAGAGGAAGAAAAGAACGATCGGGCTGGTGCTGGAGAACATTTTTACGGACTTCGGTGAGGAGTTTATCCAGAATGTCCAGAGTGGTATCCGCCAGCATAAAGATCTTGATCTGGTCGTTATTGCCGGCCGGTACGATGGAACCAAGGATAAGGAGATACGCCATCACCAGTATTTCTCTATCTACAATTCGGTATACCAGCTCGAGAGACGCTGCAGATTCGACGGTCTTATTATCAACCTCGGAAGTATGGAGAATGTGAATACGGCGCGTATTATAAGCCGGTACTGCTCCCAGCTTGAGCATATCCCGATCGTCTTCGCGGCATCGGATATTGTCGATGAGATTTCTGTTAACTACGATAACGAGAGAGGTATCAAAGAAGCGGTGGACTGTCTGGTCAATGTCCATGGCATCTCGAAAATCTGCATGCTCGGCGGTCGTCCGGACAGCCGCGATTCCGAGAAGCGAAGGGATATCTTCGTCAAGCTCTTGAATGAGAGCGGAATCGGGTTTACGGACGAGAACTATGAGGCGACGGATATGTCTGTCAATACCCGTGATGCGGCAAAAGCACTGCTTAACAGAAATCCCGATGTGCAGGCAATCTTCTGCATTAACGACTCTGTCGCGGTCGGGCTCTATGAAGAGATGGAGGAGCGAAGGCTCGTGCCCGGACGGGATATCATGGTGTTCGCTTTCGATAATACGACGATGGCCGGCCGGATGATCCCGGCGCTCTCTTCCATCGGTGTGGCAGATATCACACTCGGAAGGCAGGCCCTCAATCTTCTTCTTCGGATGATGGACGGGGAGAAGGTCGAATCGGTGGAGATCCCTACCCGGCTGTACGGCAGGGATTCTTTCCCTTATGAGATGTACGAATACACGAAACTGGAGATGCGTAATGCCGATCCTCTTTTCATCAACCGCATGTTCAATGACTGTTTCTACCGGTACCGCTATGAGTATATCAGCCGGGAGTCGGTGAACCTGCAGAGACTGTTCTGCGAATTCATAGGTAAGATCCTGACAGGGGTCAAAGAGCGGTATATGAGTGTCGAGGACTTCCAGGAGTGTCAGGATCTGATCGATATATTCTTCAAGAACGGTGCGATGGAGTATACGGATGCCGCGAAATTCCTGCATTCGGTGGCCAGACTTCAGGCCAGCGTGAATATCGAACAGAGTACGAATACGGCAGGACCGAATCAGTTTATCAACCGGCTGTTCACGCTGATGCGTGATAAGGCGGTGACGGCGCTGGCGGAAACGATCGTCGATAAGAATGAGAGACAGAGCACCTTCCGCCAGAATATTATGGATTACATGATCGATGTGACCGACTATGACGATACCGATTCTGACCGGGCTTCACGTGAGAAGAAGATCATTGGGAACTTCGGAAAACTCGGGCTTAAGAATGCGGCGCTGTTCCTCTTTAACGAGAAGGCGGTATATGCGGATCAGGCTGAATTCAGTTTCCCGGATACGATCCGTCTCCGCTGCACGATCAAAGAGGGGGAACTCTTCATTATCCCGCCGGAGCGGCAGGAAGGCCAGACGGATGCGATATTCCAGCGTATCGATCTTCCGCCGAAGTGCAGGGAATGCGTGGTGATCCCGGTCTTCTTCAAGAAGAACGTGTACGGGTTTATGGTGACGGAACTGACTCACGATATCACATCCATCGGCGGTTTTATCGCAGAACAGCTCGGAAGACTTCTGTACGAATCCGAAAAATGAGGTTTATTTATTCCTTCTGAGGTCTTATAATAGTAGCACTGACATATAGAAGGAGACAGGATTTTGAGCCGATTCAAGAAAGCCCTGAGTAACCGCTGGGGAGCATATACCGTTGCCGCGATAGCCGGTGTTGTCGCCTATCTGACATTAATGAATCTGTCTTCTGTCCTCGGATGGCTTTCAAGTGCCGCGCAGATCATCTCACCGATCATTATCGGCGTGATCATCGCCTATCTGGTCGATCTGGTGGTCGTCTTCTTCGAGAATAAAGTATTTAAAAAGGTCCAGCGTCCGAAACTTCGCTATGTTCTCTCTGTCGTGGTCTCGATCATTCTGGTCCTTCTTGCCATCAGTCTCTTCTTCTGGCTGGTCCTGCCGGAGATCCTTACGAGTATTACGGATTTCATCTCAAATGCCCAGAACTATAAGTCGATCATCGAGGAGAACCTGGCGAAACTGGATGAATTCGCGGCACAGTATAATATCAATCTGGGCGCGACGAACTGGACGGCCAATATCTATTCCCAGACGAATAAATTCATCGCGGAGTTTACCCAGAACCTGTCCCGTGCGATGGATACGGTCCTGAGCGTATGGAACATCCTTCTTAATGCATTTATCGGTGTCATCCTGGCTGTGTATTTTCTGGCCGGGAAGAAGAGATTGTTCCGGGGTATCGATACCTTCCGTCATGCACTTCTGACGGATGAGCAGTACAAAAAACATACCGATTTCCTGAGAAGAAGTAATTCGATCTTCAGCAAGTACATCAGCTTCACGATCCTGGAAGCGATCGGCGTCGGTATCGTCAATGCCGTCTTTATGCTGATCGTGGGACTTCCGAATGTGGTCCTGATCTCCGTGATCGTCGGTGTGACCAATATCCTGCCGACCTTCGGACCGATCGTGGGCGGCTTCATGGGCGCATTCATTCTCCTTCTGGAGGATCCGATGTATGCCCTGATCTTCGTTATCTTTACCTGTGTGCTCCAGACGATCGACGGCTATGTGGTCAAGCCTCACCTGTTCGGCGATTCGATGGGACTTCCTTCCTTTATTTCGCTTATCTCCATCATCATCGGCGGCAAGCTTTTCGGTCCGATCGGTATCCTGATTTCGATCCCTTTTACAGCCGTTATGGCGATCCTCTATCACGAGAGCCTGCTGCCCTGGTTAAGAAAGAAAAAACAAGAGCGTGAGAAGGCCGAAGCAGCGGAAGCGGCGGCTTCTGCCAGATCAAGTGGCAAACCGTCCAGTAAGAAACCTCTGTCTGATGGGAAGACGGAGAAAAAGGCCAATGAATCAACTGAGTACGAATAACAGAGATGGCGTATATTGAATTTCATGATGTGAAGAAGATCTATAAAACGGGCGATGTGGAGGTGCGTGCGCTGGATGGTGCGGATTTCTCCATCGAGAAGGGTGAACTGTGTGTGATCCTGGGTCAGTCGGGTGCAGGAAAGACTACACTTCTGAATATTCTGGGCGGTATGGATACGGCTTCCGGAGGCACCGTGATGCTCGATGGGCGTGAGATCTCCGCGCTCCGGGAGAGGGAGCTGGCGAATTACAGAAGATCGGATGTCGGTTTTGTTTTCCAGTTTTATAATCTGATCCCGAACCTTACGGCTATCGAGAATGTTGAGATGGCGTCCCAGCTGGTATCGGATCCGATGGATCCGGAAAAGGTCTTATCCGAGGTGGGGCTGTCCGAGCGGAAGAAGAATTTCCCGGCTCAGCTCTCAGGTGGAGAGCAGCAGCGTGTGGCCATCGCGCGTGCTGTCGCGAAGAACCCGAAGCTGCTTCTTTGTGATGAGCCTACGGGTGCACTCGATTACCAGACAGGTAAGTCGATCCTCCGTCTTCTGGCGCAGATGTGTAACGAGCGGCACATGACCGTGGTGATCATTACGCACAATTCCACGCTGGCGGCGATGGCGGACCGTGTGATCCGCATCAAGAACGGTCGTGTGGAGCGGATCGACACGAATCCGCACCCGACGTCCATCGAAGAAATCGAGTGGTGAGACCGTCATGAAGGGGAGCTACTGGAAGATCGTTTTCCGATGCATCAAGGGAAGTCTGGTGCGTTACCTGGCGATCCTCTCGATCATCGCACTGGGCGTCGGCTTCTTCTCCGGGCTCAAGAGTACGATGCCTGCTTTCTTCGCAACAGGTGATAAATATATCCGAAATCAGGCACTCTTCGATTACCGGGTACTGTCTACGATCGGGTTCGACGATGAGGATGTAAAGAGGATCGGTGAGCTGTCCGGCGTGCGCGCATGTGAAGGAGCGGCTTTCGCCGACGGGATCCTTTCCCGGAAGAAGAATAAAGAAGAGGGGAAGGAAGATCTCGTATCGGTCGTGCGATTTCATACGATAACAGATGAGGTCAATAAACTCGACCTGATCGAGGGAAGGCTTCCGGAAAAGGGGAATGAAGCAGTGGTGGATGCCTACGCCTGCGATTCTTCTTTCATAGGAGATACGCTCATCCTCTCTGAGGGAGAAGATCTTTCCTTCTCGGAATATGAAGTGGTCGGCCGGGTACGCTCCCCGTATTATATGAATTTCCAGAAGGGTACGACGGAGATCGGCGACGGGTCGATCGATTACTTCGTCTATGTGCCGAAGGACGGGCTGGAGTACTCTGCCTATTCGGAAGTATATATCAAGCTCGACTCGGATCCGGAGGCATTCTCCGATGCGTACGAAGACCTAATTACGGACTTCGAGAAGACGCTGAAGCCCCATGTCGAGAAAGTGGTCAACGACCGTTATGAGCACCTGAAGGAAGAGATAGAAGCACAGTATGCCATGCTCGGAATGAACGGGCAGATGCCGGGGATCCCGGTCGGAACCGAAGGGGAAGGACCCGGGAACGGATCTGACCTGGGGATAGATTTCCCTTCTTCGCCGGAGGTCTATATCCTGGGCAGGGATACGAATGTCGGCTATGTGAGCTTCGAAAACGACGCGAAGATCGTGGATGGGATCGCATCGGTGTTCCCACTGTTCTTCTTCGCACTGGCAGCCCTCGTCTGCTCGACGACCATGCAGCGTATGGTCAGTGATGAGCGGTCGGATATCGGTACGATGCGTGCCGTCGGGTATTCGAAGTTCTCCATCATCTTTAAGTACGTGGTCTACGCCGGTTCCGCATCCGTGATCGGTTCTGTCGGCGGCTTCGCGGCGGGGACGAAGGTATTCCCCTTCGTCATCTGGGAAGTCTACGACATGATGTATGGTTTCGCACCGATCACCTTCACGACGGAGATCCCGCTGTTCCTGATCTCGCTTCTGGTTTCGCTTCTCTGTTCCGTGGGTGTGACGGTGCTGACATGTTTCCGCGAATTTACGGAAACACCGGCTGAACTGGTGAGGCCGAAGGCTCCGCCGTCCGGAAAGAGGATCCTCCTCGAATACATCACGCCGGTGTGGAAGCGCCTGTCGTTCCTACATAAGGTATCTGCCAGAAACATCTTCCGCTTTAAGAAAAGAATGTGGATGATGATCATCGGCATTGCCGGCTGCACGGCACTTCTGATCACGGGATTCGGACTGAAGGACTCGATCGATAATCTCATTAACTTCCAGTACGATGAGATCATGACATACGATGTGGGCGTGAATTTCGACGAGCCGGCCACGGTAGAAGACATGCAGGAGATCCTCCGGAATGCGGACAGAAGGTCCGGTGTAGACAGCGAGAAGATCCTGATCCGGACGGAGCGGATGAAGCACACGAGCAGAAAGGCCATCCGGGATGTGGAGCTCTTCATCGCGGACGATCCGTCCTTCACGAATTTCGTCAATCCCCATAACGGAAAAGAAGTGTACGGGCTTCCGGGAAACGGGAAAGTCGGCATCAGTCTGAAACTTGCCGAGAGTAATTCCCTTAAGGTCGGGGATACGATCACGCTGGAATACGGTGAGGAAGGCCGGTCGGCCACGCTGGAGATCGAATACATCTTCGAGAATTATACCTACCATTATGCCATCATAAATGCCACGACATACACCGATATCTGGGGAGAAGACTATGTACCGGGCGGGGCGCTGATCCGCGTTCCGGATGGAAAATCCTATGCATACGGCACGGCCGTCGCATCGGAGGAGCATATCCAGTCGTGGAATGTTATGGACGAGGGACGAAAGACCTTCTCGGAGACAATGGAGAAGCTCAACTACGTCGTGATCCTGGTCATTATCTGCGCGGCGCTTCTGGCGTTTATCGTCCTTTTTAACCTCAATAATATCAACATCTCGGAGAGGACCCGGGAGATCGCGACCCTTAAGGTCCTCGGGTTCAACCGGGCGGAGACGGGAAGCTATGTCTTCCGCGAGAACTTCATCCTCTGCCTTCTGGGGTTCGTGTTCGGGATCCCGATGGGGATCCTGCTTCACCGTTTCGTGATCTCGCAGATCAAGATGGATATCGTGGCGTATAAGATCCTGATCCTTGGGAGAAGCTATCTGTTCTCGCTTCTTCTCGTGATCCTCTTCTCGCTTGTGGTGGACCTTCTGATGCGCGGGAAGATCCGGGGCATTGATATGACCGAATCCCTGAAGAGTATCGAGTAAAAGCGCAGTAAGTAAAGGGAAACGGGCCTTTTTCCGGCAGTTGCAACTGCCGGTTGACACATTTCCAAGACGGCTTGATAGCAGGCAATCGGGGTTGGGGCTATTCTTAAATCATCAAGCAGGTGCACAGAAGTCTTGAGAAAGAACGTGAAACGAAAACTGTTATAATGATGATTGAGAGGTAAGAAAAAATGATCCTGGCAGATAAGATAATGGAAGAAAGAAAGAAGAACGGCTGGTCGCAGGAAGAGCTGGCGGATAAGCTCGGCGTCTCCAGACAGTCGGTAAGTAAATGGGAGAGTGCCCAGTCGGTCCCCGACCTCAACCGTATCCTCGAGATGAGCCGTCTCTTCAACGTGAGTACGGATTATCTTCTGAAAGATGAAGAGGACCGTCCGTCGGGTCAGGCGTCCGAGGACTCAGGTAAGGAGATGCGAAAAGTGTCCATGGAGGAGGCGAATGCTTTTCTTACGGAGAATGCTTCTTTCGCAAAGAAGATCTCCATCGGTGCGCTACTCTGTACGTTGTGCCCGATCCCGCTTATTTCGGTCATGGCCCTTCAGAAAACAGGGCTCCTTCCCCTCGCGGAGGACCCGGCCGGCGCGGTCGGCGTTATTCTTCTTCTCATCATGGTCGCGATCTCGCTTGTCTTCTTCATCCCGGCCGGGATGAGCTACGATAAGTGGGAGTATCTGGACGATGAGGCCTTTGATGCGGAATATGGTGTAGAGGGCATGGTCAAGGCGAAGTCGGAGAAGTTCCAGAGCCGGTTCGTCCGGGCGATCACAGGTGGTACTGTCTCCGTTCTGATCGGCGTTTGTGCCCTGTTCGCCGGCGCGGCGATCGATGAGAATAACGAACCGCTCCTTATGGGTCTTCTCTGTGTCATGCTCGCGTGTATTGCATTCGGCGCATTTCTGATCATCCGTGCGGGCATCATTAAAGATGGATACAGCAAGCTCCTTCAGGAGGGCGATTATAGCAAAGAAGAGAAGAGTAACACTGTTCTAAAGACCGTCACGCCGGTGTATTGGATGGTGATCACTGCGATCTACCTGGCCGTCAGTTTCCTCACCAACAGATGGGATATCACCTGGCTCATATGGGCGGTGGCCGGCGTTCTTTATGGCGGACTGAGCGTGATCCTTAAGGCGATGCATAAGAATAAGAATAGATAAAGAGGCGGCTCATATGAGCCGGCAGGGAGAGGAAATGCCGTATAGCGAACTGGTGAAGAACTTCAATAAGATCCGGGAATATATGCGGGATTTCTATGTGTACGGCTTCAAGAGCCGTGACGGGTTCTCCGGTAGAAGCACGCGTACCTATGACGATGAGCGCCGCCGGATCGAGAGCTGGCTTTCAGACTATATGCAGTTCCAGATGACTTCGGACGGCAAGGTGGTCTCGATCTCGATCGACAGTAGAAGAAGAGGGCATAATCCCTTCTATAAGGCGTGGAAGACGAAGAGCTTCACGGATGGTGACATCACGCTTCATTTCATCCTGATGGATATCCTGCCGGAAGGAGGGAGAGAAGAAGCGGATAGCCCGGGCACGGATCAGGTCCCGGCCGGTCATGAAGCGGCGGAAGGGCTGACGATCGGGGAGATCGTGGACCGGGTCGATGATGTCCTTCTGGGATTTCCGGGCGCGCGTACCTTCGATGAGTCCACGATCCGCAAGAAACTGAAGGAATATTGCCAGGAAGGGATCGTACTTTCGGAAAAGTGCGGGAGAACCGTCCGCTACCGTCGGGCAGAATCTCCGGTCCCTATTGACGCACAGGCGCTGCACTTCTTCTCGGAGGTGGCGCCCTGCGGCGTGATCGGTGCTTACTGCGCGGACAAGCAGGAAGAAGAGAAGAGCCTGTTTACCTTCAAACACCACTACATAACTTCGGCGATGGACAGTGAGATCCTGTGCGAGATCTTTCTGGCGATGCGAAAGAAGAAATTCATGATGGTCGAGACGGTGCTTCCTAAGGAGAAGCGGTCGAGGAAAGGCATCTTCGTGCCCTTGAAGGTGCGTGTGAGCGCCCAGAGCGGGCGGCAGCACCTGATGGCGTATTCGTATGAATCGAGGCGGATCGTGCCGCTCCGGATCGACCACATCGTGTCGGCCTGCGCGGGCGGAGTCTGTGCCGAGTACGATCAGTACAGGAAGGCCTACGAGAAGATCGCGCCGACGGTGTGGGGGGTCAGTACCCACAGCTGGTCGGGAAAACGGATGGAGCATGTGGAGTTTACCGTGCGTTTCGGTCCGGGTGAAGAATATATCTACGGAAGGCTTCTTCGGGAGAAGCGGGTAGGAAGTGTCGAACTTCTGGATCCGGAGCATGCGCGGTTCCGGGCGGATGTGTGCGATGCCAGTGAGCTTGTGCCGTGGATGCGGACATTTATCGGCCGGCTCTCGGAGGTGCACTTCTCGAATCCGGTCCTGGAGGAGAAATTCAAGTCGGATATCGGGCAGATGTATGCGATGTACGGGATCCGAAGCGGGGAAGGCGGTGAGTCCTGATGCTGTTCAGTGAGCTCTACAGTGCCTACTATAACGCGGTGGCGGCGATCCTTCGGGAAGCGCTGGAGGGACCGGTCACGCCGGATACGATGCGAAGGATCATCGGGAAGCATGCTTCGAACGAGAGTGCACTGACGATCGTCCCGGCCCTTACGGACGGACGGTGGCCGCTTCTTCGGGAAGACGGGACGCCGGTGATCCGGCACGTACCGACCATGCCGCTGACGACCCTTCAGAAGCAATGGATCAATGCCATTTCCAGGGATCCGAGGATGAGGCTTCTCATAGAGGCGGACGGCGAAGAAGCCGCAGCAGGGCTTCCGTTCCCGGAGGAAGACGTGCTCTTCACTCCGGAGGATGTGTGCGTCTATGATGCATATGCGGACGGGGACCCGTATGAGGATCCCGCGTACCGTGCGCATTTCCGGGAGATCCTTCGTGCGCTTCGGGAGGGAAGTGCCCTTCGTATGCAGGTCCGGAACCGTCACGGCAATCCGATGACAGTGACGATGATGCCGGATCATCTGGAGTATTCGGAGAAGGACGACAAGTTCCGTCTGTACGGGAATGCCAGCCACAGAAACGATATCGTGAATCTCGCGCGCATCGAGTCTGTCGAGAGGTGTGAGAGGGAAGAGGTCAGGAAGAGCCGGTCCGTCCGTCAGGGGAAGCCTGCGAAGGTCGAGTTCCTCCTTCTTGACGAGCGAAAAGCACTGGAACGTGTGATGCTTCATTTCGCGCATCTTGAGAAGAGGACGGAGAAACTGGATGAGAAGAATTACCGTGTGACACTCTACTACGATGGATTCGATGAGACGGAGCTGCTGATCCGGCTTCTGTCCTTCGGTCCGCTGGTCAAGGTGGTGGAACCGGGAAGATTTCTGGACCTGATCCGGGAGAGGCTTACGAACCAGAGCGGACTGGATCTGTAAGTGCGCAACTTTTTTTCCGTGAAGAAATCCATACGCTAAGTAAAATGAAAGCATAAGCAAAGACGCAGACAGCAAACCCGGTTCGGTTATGTCGTCAAACATAGTAGAGAATGCGTCTTGTAAAGGCACAGGCAGCAATCATCATATTGTGGTCAAAGTCTTTCCCTTCGGGAAGGATACGTAAGTTCGAATCTTACATGAACGTGCCTTGTCTTAAATAAATGAAAGGAGATGAGCTTATGCTGGAGTTTCTGAAGAAAGAAGCCAAACCGAAAATGACATACACAGAGAACGGAGCCGCGACCTATGCGACATCGGGTTCCTTCTGCCTGGATTTCTTCTCCTGTGCCGGTGCGATCCGCTATGAGAGTGAGAAGGCGATCATCAGCAGGTTCTCGAAGGCGTATATCGAAGACCCGGATCTTGCTGTGAAGCTCCTCTTCTTTACAAGAGATATTCGTGGCGGACTGGGCGAGAGACGTGTATTCCGTATCCTCGTCAGATGGCTCTGTAAGAACAGGCCCGAGTCTATAAGGAAGAACATCCGCTATTTCTCCGAGTTCGGAAGATATGATGACCTTCTGTGCCTGCTGGGCACGCCCCTTGAGGAGGCGGCGGTCGAGGAGATCGGATCGGTTCTTGCTGCGGATAACCGTGCGATGGAAAAGGATGAGCCGGTTTCTCTTCTGGGGAAGTGGCTGCCGTCTGTCAATGCCTCTTCTTCGAGGACCGTGAAGCAGGCGAAGATCCTGATCCGTCTCCTCGGTATGACGGATGCGTCCTATAGAAAGACGCTCTCCGCGCTGAGAAGAAGGATCCGCATCATCGAGAATTCCCTTCGTGAGAAGGACTATACCTTCGACTACGGTTCGCAGCCGTCGCGGGCGCTCTTTAAGTACCGTGCCGCATTTCGGAGAAACGACGAAGAGAGATATGTGGCATTTCTCGAATCGGTCTCCCGCGGGGAGAAGACGATGCATACGAAGAATGTGGTGCCGTATGAGCTGGTCATGCCGTATCTGCAGAATACATTGCGGGTGCAGGATGCTTTCGCCATGTCGAGAGGGGAGGAGCAGGTCCTGAATACGACGTGGGAGGCGCTTCCTGACTATGTGGGTTCCGGAAGATCCCTGGCGGTGATCGATACGTCCGGATCCATGTACATGAGCCGGACCGGGATCGCGCCGGCCGCTGTCGCCCTGTCGCTGGGCCTTTACTTCGCGGAGCGGATCGACGGAGAGTTCCGGGATCATTTCATCTCGTTCTCCGAGCATCCGCAGCTGATCAGGATCAAGGGCAGAACCTTCGTGGACAGACTCCGCTATGTGATCTCGAAGCAGGAGGTGGCGAACACGAATATCGAAGCGGTGTTCGATCTGATCCTTCGTACGGCCGTGAAGCATCACCTTCCGAAGAGTGAGATGCCGGATCGGATCTTCATCCTCTCGGATATGGAGTTCGATATGTGTGCGAAGGGATCCGGGCTTACGAACTTCGAATCGGCGAAGAAAAGATTCTCTATATACGGGTATGCGCTTCCGCAGATCGTCTTCTGGAATGTGGCGTCCCGGAATACGCAGGTCCCGGTGAAGATGAACGAGCAGGGCGTGATCCTCCTGAGCGGCGTAACACCGATGCTTTTCTCCATGGCGACGAAGGGAGATATCGACCCGTATGCGTTTATGATGAGTGTGATCGGAAATGAAAGATATGAGCAGATCTGCGCGTGAGGCGTAAAGCATAAGGTGCCGGGAGGATCCTGTCCCGTTCCGCGGCGAAGGAGAGGCTCGATATGGAGGAGTATAAAGAGCAGATGAAGGGGATCTACACGACTTCGGTAAGTCCTGAGACGCTGGACGAAGCGCCGATGGCGTATAAGTCGTTAAGCGATATCGTGGATGTGATCGCCGAGTCGGTGGATATTCTCGACATCATGAAGCCGGTCTATAACTTCAAGGCTCCGTGACGGGGCGATGGGGAGCACGCGACCGGCTGCCCAAGGGCGGCCGGGGGCGGATAGAAGGTACCGCATCAGAAGGGATCAGGCGGCGACGGTGAACAGGGCGTGGAAGTATCCGCCCTTGTTCATCAGTTCGTCGAAGGTCCCTTCTTCTTCGATGCGGCCGTTCCGCATGACGAGGATCTTATCGTATCGGCGCATCAGGCTCTCTTCCAGCGAGTGGGTGACAACGATCCGGGTGATACCGGTCAGGTCGAGTATGTCGGAGGAGACGCGGTGGGCTGTCCGGGCGTCCAGCGCGGCGGTGATCTCGTCGGCCAGAAGGACCGAGGATTTCTTAAGAAGGCTTCTTGCGATTGAGATGCGCTGTTTCTCTCCGCCGGAAAGTCCGTTTCCGTTCTCGCCGCACAGGTAGCCGGTGCCGCGCTCGTCGATCAGTTCCTGCAGATTCGCGCGGGACACTGCCGCATGTACTTCCTCTTCCGGAAAATCCCGGAACATCGTGATGTTATCCCGGATCGAGGAATTAAAGACGAATACGTTCTGCTGGATCGAGGAGACCTGCTCGAAGAGGCTGTCGGATGAGGCTTCCCGGAGATCCGTATCGTCCCAGAGGATACGGCCGTCGTACTGCGCACCGCAGGCACCGGACAGAAGAAGGTTCAGCAGGGTGGATTTTCCGCTGCCGCTACCGCCGACGATGGCGTAGGATCTTCCGGCTTCGAAGTCGAAGGACACGTCGTGGAGGATCTCTTTTCCTTCTTCGTAGGCGAAAGAGACGTGATCCAGAGAGATGGAGCCGTGAAGCTTGTGGATCTTCTCGTCTCCGCCGGACCAGGCGCTCTGCTCGAGGGAGGCGGCGATCTTTCTGATGAGTGCCAGAGAGGACTTCCTCGCGGCGAGAAGGCCGGGTAGATCGGCGATGGGCTGGATAACGAAGTTCATGAGGTTAACGAACATGATCACGTTACCGGCAGAAAGCCCGTGGCCGGATATAGCCAGGTATGTGCCGGCGAAGAAGACGCCGGTCTGGGCGAGCATGCCGGAGAGCTGTCCCAGAGTGCTGATCAGGATCTGCAGTTTCTTTCTGGTGAATTTCTGTCCTTCCAGCTTCGCGTTTTCCTTGGCGAAGAGTTCACTGACTGAGGCTTCCGCGCGGAAGCTCTTCACAACGGAGAAACCGTGGAGACAGTCGCTGATCGTGGCGGTGAAACTTCTGTTTCGGTCAGACACTTTTACTTCTTCGGAAGCGAGCTTCTTCCCGGAGAAGAGGGAGACCAGGAGAGGAACGAAGGTCACGCCTACGGCGATCAGGGTCAGAAGCGGGGAGTAGAAGAGCATCATGGCGATCGAGCCGAAAAGGCAGGTCACGCGATAGATGAACAGGAATTCTTTCTCCAGATAGTTGGCCTCGATGGAGGTGCAGTCGTTGGTCAGTGCGGATAAGTAGGCCGATGTACTCTCGGTGCGGAAAGAAGTAATGTTCTTCTGCGTCAGCTTCCGGAAGAGGGTCTCCTTATAATTCCGCATGGCCCTGCGGATATATCTCGGCTGGGAGTAGTAGTTGAGAAGGGAGCTCAGAAGGAAGAAAGAAGCCATGCCGACGGTGATGAGCGCAAGCTCCGGGACGCTCCATGTACCGGTTCCGGAGGCAGTGTCGATGAGCTCTCCGGTGATCCAGGAAATGCCCATGCCAATGAGTCCTAAGAAGAGTGATGCGAGGATCGCAAGGGTAAAAAAGACGTAGTTATCCTTCTGGAACTGAGATCTCAGTTCCATATACATGTTTTTCGTTTTCATTTTCTTTGCTCCTTATTTGTTGAAGTTTCTTCGGAATGTCGAGAATTTCCTGTCGCCGATCATGTCGATCGTGTTCTCGACCGTTTCTTCTGCCGATTCGCCCAACAGGCTGTAGCTGCTGCCGCTAAGCTGGAAATCGAACAGCTTGACGATGTCCATCTTGTGATGCGGGGCATTGTCGAAGACATCGCCCAGTTTCATGGCCTGCCGGAGGAGCTCATCGGCTTTCTCCGTTTCGCCGCTTCTAAAATATGTGTAGCTCTCTGCCGTAAGGCAGATGCACTTCATCTTATCGAAGAAGCAGGGATCATCGGACTTGCGGATGCCGTCCATATACTCCTTGAGCCATTCCGATACCGTTCTGGCTCGGCTTAGTTCGCCCCGTCTTATGTAGTAGATCATCAGGCCGAAGGTCAGGTTGATCAGTTCGGAATTGATCTCCCAGAACCCGGAGATCAGGAGCTGGCGGCAGGATTCATCTTTATCTCCTTTCATGGCGGTCAGCCAGGCGATCTTCGTGTTAAAGACGCCACCCTCGTTATGGTCTTTCAGCATGGTCAGAGCCTGCTCCTTATCATCAACAAGGAAGTGAAGAAATGCCATGTTTCCGATGATCGAGGTCTTCCCGTATTTCGGGTCGATGTCATGAGGGACGATACGGGAGGCTCTGTTATAGAGCTCGATGGCCCGTCTGATATAGGCTTTGTTTCTGTCTTCGGTGCCGAATGCCGAGTAGAAGTTGGCTGCGGCCATGATGATGCCGAAATCGTTCGGGTACTTGGAGAGGGCTCTCTCGACATCTTCCTGCCCCGACCGGTCTTTCTCCCCGATATATCCATAGATGCGGTCGGTGATCGTTTTCTTCCGATTCTCGGCCACTTCATAGCCGAGGAGTGTGTCCACGGATGTGTCGAAGAGATCCGCGATCCGGACGAGCATCACAAGTTCAGGGGACGACAGGCCGGATTCCCATTTATAGACGGCGCCCACCGTGACGCCGAGTGCATCAGCCATGGCCTCCTGTGTGAGAGACCGTTCTTTACGCATTCTTCTTATGTTCTCGGATAGTTTCAGTTCCATCTTCGTGCCGCTCCTTCTTCGGATCTTCTGCTTTAATGATAATGCAGGATCCTTCGGAATGGAATGCACAGACAATACTATTTGGAGATTTATTATTCTACTGTTGGTATGGGTTATGCTGTGACTTCCGCGGCGCGTTCGAGTGCATCTGCAATCTCTTCTCTGGCGTCCGGGATGTCTTCGCAGTAGATACTGGCGACCTTGATGATCTTCTTTCTGGTGTTTGGTTTCTGCTGCATATTGATCCTCCGGGGATAGGGTCTGAATCGTACGGTTCGGGTAGTCTGAATTGTTCGGGTACAGGGCTATTGTATCATATGGGAGGGCACGAGGGGGGACGGACAAGAATGAGTGCGGTTTCTGGCTTCATTCTTGTCTATATTTCGGCTCACGGACAAGAATCAACTCGATTTTCGCGATAAGACTTGTCTGGATTCGAAACGAGTGACAAGAATCAGAGCCTTTTCCCGTTTCATTCTTGTCTGAAATCCAGATGGCAGACAAGAATCAGATCCATTATTGGTTTCATTCTTGTCTCCGCCTCGACTTATGGACAAGAATCAGCGCTGATTTTGGTTTCATTCTTGTCTGAGACCGGTTCGAGTGACAAGAATCAACTCGTTTTTCGCGATAAGACTTGTCTGGCTTCGAAACGTCTGACAAGAATCAACTCGATTTTCGAGTCCTCACTTGTCTTCCCCTGAAGGGAACGCCACTTCTTTCTGCGCGAAAAGCACCGTCCCTCACATCTTCGCGATCTGGCTGGCCCATAGGTCGTTTTTTGGCGGACATGCAGGAGGGATTCCGTGATATGATAGTATCTGACAGTAGCTAAGGGAGGCAGGTTCTTCATATGGAAACGGGATTGATGGTCGCAATTGGTATTACTTCGGCAATACTGCCCGGGATGTATTTCTATTTCATCATCGCCATACTGATTCTCTCGGCAAAGCGCAAGACGACACAGTCGAAGCCGAATGTCATGATGCCGGATTCCCACATCTACTACCCGTACAAGAAATCGAAAGCCATCAAAGTCATGGTGGTCATCATGGTCTGTTCCTTCTTCTGCATCGTCATCCCGGAGATCATCCTGATAGCGGTGTATGCGGAGACAGGCGAGATGCTCTGGTGGGGCGCTGCGCTCGCATTCGTGCTGGGCCTCGGGATCACGATCCTTGTAGGAAGATGCTCCTTCGGGCCTAGCGTGACATGCATCGAACTGAATGCTAATACGCTCACCGTGAAACACAGAAAAGGAGAAGATGAGGTCTACCCGGTTCCCAGTTACCAGAATCACACAATGGAGGCCAAGTCGCAGAGCGCGATCCTTAAATTCGGTAGTCCGAACGGTGTGAAGCTTCTGTATCTCAATATGCTGACGCCGAATGCATCGGACATCCTGATCCGTTCGCTTGCTTTTGCCAAGAAGAATAAGAGGATGCCGGTGGTGGAGGTCCTGCCGCCGGACTCCGTTGCTTTTGCAAACAATCGCGCGAAATCCCCGGCATTCGTAAATGGCCAGGCTTCCCCGGTTCCGTCCCAGGCTCAAGCTTTCTCGTCAGAAGCACTTCCCAATGGGGCGTCTTCCTATCCGTCACAGAAGATGACCCCGGCTGCGCAGGCCGGCCTTCTTAAGACCAATCAGGAATTGGCAGAGATCGAAGCCGACCCCGTGAAATACAATCAGTATCTGAGATCTTTCCTCGCGCTTCTTTCTGTCCAGGCGAGATCCCGGATCAGTACGCTCTGTGCCCAGGACCAGAAGATGCAGGCCATTAAGGAGTGCCGCGAGATCACCGGTGCCGGTCTGAAATATGCGAAAGAAACCGTCGAGAAGTACCTGGCGGTCCCGAGTCTGAACTTCTATTCCAAGCGGATCTATCTGGAGAATACTTCGATGCCGCAGGTCAAAAGAGCCATGGAAGAATACGATGAGCTCTACACGGATGAAGTTCCCTTCGTGGTGGAATACGGCGAAGCAGTCGGCACGACATGGACATTTCTGGTGTTCCGTGCGAAACCGAAATGTGATGAAAATGTGCTCTGGTGGGAGTTTCTTAACGTCCTTCTGTGGCTGACGGAAACGACTCATACTTTGTTCGCCTTTGCACAGCCGGCCGCTTCGGAAGATCCGCTGACACGGGTGGCGGCCGATGCTTCCCTGAGTGCGGCAAACGGGATCAACCTTCGGAAGCTTCCGCATCCGAAACGCTCCCTGATCTTTCTCGAACCGGAACTCGACAATGCATCCGGCGATACCTGCAAGGGCATCCTGCATGGTTACCGTTTCCGCTTCCACGTCCCGGAAAGAAAAATCGAGTGGATCAGCGAGGAGTCTTCGGATTTCGATTATGTAAGACATATCCGGGATCTCTTCAGCTTCGATCCGACGGATATCCGCGAGAAGATCTATCATGACGAGGAGATAAAGGCTGAGGTGAAGCTCGAGCGGAAAATGGAGCCGAAGGGGGATAGGACGGTCGATGTGAGCCGCGAGCTGGGGAAAATAGCATCCGAATCGGAAAACAGTGCTTTTGCCACGGAGGTGTCTTACAAATCCTACTCCGAACCGGCGGCCTCCGCATATTTCACAGCACCGGCGGCAGCTGCTAAGATGGAAGCGCAGGAAGACACAGTTACGCCAGAGGCACGGCCCTCTGCAGCACCGGCTTCGGAGGTTCCGGAGACTATGGACCCGGCGGGGGGAGAGTGGAAGTTCGTGACGAGCGGTGTGGAAGGAAATGCGGATGTCTTCGGCGTGAATATCTTCGACTATAAGTGGGAGAATACCGGGAAGACCGCCGTGGTCAAGGATCCTTCGTATAACCAGGAGTTCCGTTTCACTGTCTATCGGGTCGAGATCAAAGGCGTGGTCCACGAATTTGCGGCGGGAGAAATGAGTCCTCTGGTCTACGGATTCTTCACGAGAGAATAGGCGACGTGACGGAAGAAAAAGCGGAAGATGGCGGGCTCCCGCGACAGCAGTAAATACGCGCATGCGGAAGGATTCTTGCGAAGAATAGTGCGCGGAACGGCGGGGCGGACCCGTCGGCAAAAAAAGTATTGACAGTGATATGGCCCTATGCTATTATCGCTACAAATTGAATATAGAAGAAACCGTTGACGCGGAGATAACGGCAATGATGCCTTTACAGAGAACCTGCGATGCTGAGAATCAGGTAAGAAACAAGTTGTCAAATGGACCGCTGAGGGCGCAGTCAAATGAGATTTCTGATTTCAGAGTATTCTGCGACGTGAGGTAGACGTGATATGCCGGGGATATGTTGGTATCCTGCTAAGAGCACGGGTCATACCGTGAAACAAGGTGGCACCGCGGACGCGGCAAGTAATTGCTCATTCGCCCTTGACAGAAAGAAGATCTGTCGAGGGCTTTTTTGTTGCCCTCGGACAGATGCCGGAGGAAAGGCTGCCCGGCCAACAGGGCAGGACCGGTCTCCGGAAGAAAAGGAGGACAAGATGAACTATTTGCCGAAGCCGGAGGAAGTCCGGGAGATCGCATCGAAGGGCGACTACAGCGTCGTGCCGGTAAGCTGCGAGATCCTTTCTGACTTTACGACTCCTATCGAGACGATGCGTATCCTGAAGAACGTCTCGACACACTGCTACATGCTCGAATCTGCGCAGGCGGACGAGACATGGGGCCGCTACACATTCCTGGGCTATGAGCCGAAGCTGTCGATCACGTGCAGCAGCGGAGAGATGACGATCGGAGACAAGACGGTCACGACCGACGATCCGGAGAGCATCCTCCGGGAGATCCTTTCCGAATACAGAAGTCCGCGCCTTTCGTATCTGCCGTCCTTTACCGGCGGTCTGGTCGGCTATTTCTCCTATGATTATCTCGGTTACAGCGAGCCGACGGTCCGGGCCGAGGTCGAGGATTCCGAAGAATTTAAAGACGTCGACCTGATGCTCTTCGATAAGGTCATCGCCTTCGATAACTTAAAGCAGAAGATCGTTCTCATCGTGAACATGAAGGTCGCCGATGGCGGAAAAGCTCTCTCTGACGAGCAGATCGGGAAGAACTATGATCAGGCGGTGAAGGACCTTCAGGTGCTCGCTGACCTGATCCGTCACGGCAGAAAATCCGAAGAGAAGCCGGGCGTCCTTCAGGGCGAAGTCGAGGCTCTCTTCGATAAGGAAGAGTTCTGCCGGATGGTGGAGAAAGCCAAGCACCATATCTTCGAGGGGGATATCTTCCAGATCGTACTCAGTAACCGTCTGTGCGCGCCCTTCGAGGGAAGCCTCCTGAATACCTACCGCGTCCTTCGCACTATCAATCCGTCGCCGTATATGTTCTACTTCTCCGGCACGGATGTGGAAGTGGCCGGCGCGTCTCCGGAGACGCTCGTCAAGCTGGAGAACGGTGTGCTCCACACTTTCCCGCTGGCGGGGACGCGCCCGCGCGGCAAGACCCGGGCGGAAGACGTGGCACTGGAGGTCGAGCTTCTCTCCGATCCGAAAGAACTGGCCGAGCATAACATGCTGGTGGATCTGGGAAGAAACGACCTCGGGAAAATCAGTGAATTCGGCAGTGTAGAAGTGGAGAAGCTTCACTCCATCGAGAGATTCTCCCACGTGATGCATATCGGATCTACCGTCCGTGGCCAGATAAAGGAAGGGTACGATGCCCTCGACGCCATCGCGGCCGTGCTTCCGGCCGGCACGCTCTCGGGTGCGCCGAAGATCCGTGCGTGCCAGCTGATCGCGGAACTGGAGAACAACAAGCGCGGCATCTACGGCGGCGCTATCGGATATGTGGACTTTACCGGCAACATGGATACCTGTATCGCCATCCGCATCGCCTATAAGAAGAACGGGAAAGTATTCGTCCGTTCGGGTGCCGGCATCGTGGCCGACTCCGATCCGGAGAAGGAATACCAGGAGTGCCTGAATAAGGCCAGAGCGGCGCTGCGCGCTCTCGAACTTGCAAAGGAGGAAGACCTATGATCCTTCTTATCGATAACTACGACAGTTTTTCCTATAACCTTTATCAGCTCGTCGGGACCATCGACCCGGATATCAAGGTGATCCGTAATGACGAGATGACCGTGGAGGAGATCCGGGCACTTCACCCGAGACGCATCATCCTCTCTCCGGGGCCGGGGCGCCCGGAGGACGCAGGCGTCATCATGGAGGTGGCCAGAACGGTCAGTAAAGAGATCCCGACCTTAGGCGTCTGCCTCGGTCATCAGGCGATCTGCGCGGCCTACGGTGCGACCGTTACCTATGCAAAAGAACTGATGCACGGCAAACGATCGAACACCGATCTGGACACGGAGACAGTGCTTTTTAAACGGTGTCCGAAGACGGCACAGGTCGCGAGATACCACTCCCTGGCGGTGGATGAGAAGACGCTCCCGCCGGAGCTTAAGGTAACGGCCAGGACGAAGGGGGACGGCGAGGTGATGGCCGTGGAGCACACGGAGTATCCGATCTACGGTGTACAGTTCCATCCGGAGTCGATCCTGACCCCGATCGGGAAGAATATACTGGAGAATTTCCTGAGATAAAACGAAGAACGGCCCTGCGAAAAGGGCGGAAAAAACGAAAAACGGATAAGAGTAAAGGAGAGTAAGAAAATGATTAAAGAAGCTATTGTTAAGATCGTAAGCAAAGAAGACCTCACCTACGACGAGGCGTATGCCGTCATGAACGAGATCATGAGCGGAGAGACCTCCGCCACACAGAACGCTGCATTTCTGGCGGCGCTGTCGACGAAGAGTGCCCGTGCCGAGACCACGGCGGAGATCGCGGGATGTGCGGCGGCGATGCGTGAGCATGCGACCCAGGTGGAGACCGGCATGGATGTTTTCGAGATCGTCGGTACAGGCGGAGATAACGCGGGAAGCTTCAACATCTCCACGACTTCGGCGATCGTGGCGGCGGCCGGTGGCGTGAAGGTGGCCAAGCACGGTAACCGTGCGGCTTCCAGTAAGTGCGGCACGGCGGACTGCCTCGAGGCGCTCGGCGTGAATATCGACCAGAGTCCGGCGCGCTGTGTGGAGCTTCTGAATGAAGTGGGCATGTGCTTCTTCTTCGCGCAGAAGTACCATTCTTCGATGAAGTATGTCGGTGCGATCCGAAGAGAACTGGGATTCCGCACCGTGTTTAATATCCTCGGGCCACTGACGAATCCGGGCAAGCCTTCGATGCAGCTCCTCGGCGTCTATGACGAATACCTCGTGGAGCCGCTGGCGCAGGTTCTGGTGGAGCTGGGCGTGAAGCGCGGCATGGTCGTATTCGGACTGGATAAGCTCGATGAGATCTCTATGAGCTGCCCGACCAAGATCTGCGAGATCCAGGACGGATGGTTCCGGACGACGACGATTAAGCCGGAGGATTTCGGATTTACGACCTGCTCGAAAGAGGATCTCGTCGGCGGTACGCCGGAGGAGAATGCGCAGATCACGCGGGATATCCTGTCCGGTGTGAAGGGCCCGAAGCGTGATGCGGTCCTTCTGAATGCCGGTGCGTCGCTGTATATCGGCGGGAAGGCGGAGTCCTTCCAGGAGGGCGTGAAACTGGCGGCGGAGATCATCGACTCCGGCCGTGCGATGGAGACACTTAAGAAGCTGATCGAGGTCAGCAACCGTCCGGAGGCCTGAAGATGACGATACTCGACCAGTTAGCCGAATATGCCGGAGAGCGTGTCGCCCTTGCGAAGGAGAAAGTCCCCTTCGAGGAGATGCGGCGTCTTGCGGAGAAGCGCGCAGCGGAAGAGAGAGCCGGCGACAGTGCTTCTACATTCGAAGAAGCACTGGCAAGAAATCCGGATATCGCCTTCATCTGTGAGTGCAAGAAGGCTTCTCCGTCGAAGGGTCTGATCGCGCCGGATTTCCCGTATCTTCAGATCGCGAAGGACTATGAGGCGGCGGGGGCGGATGCGATCTCGGTCCTGACCGAACCGAAGTGGTTCCTCGGTTCCGAAGAATACCTTCAGGAGATCGCATCTATGGTGAAGGTGCCCTGCCTTCGGAAGGACTTCACCGTCGATCCGTATATGATCTACGAGGCGAAGGTCCTCGGGGCGTCGGCGGTCCTGCTGATCATGTCGATCCTTCCGGAGAAGGTGGCAGGCGAGTATCTGGCGGTCGCCGATTCGCTGGGACTGTCGTCGCTGGTCGAGACACATAACGAGGAAGAGGTCGAAGCGGCGCTTCGTATCGGGGCGCGGATCATCGGCGTCAATAACCGGAATCTCAAGGATTTCAGTGTCGATACAGAAAACAGCAGACGGCTGCGGGAGAGGATTCCGAAGGATGTGCTATTCGTGTCTGAGAGCGGCGTGACCTGTGCCGAGGATGTGAGAAAACTCCGGGAGATCGGGGCCGACGCGGTCCTGGTCGGAGAGACTCTGATGCGGGCCGAAGATAAGACCGGAAAGCTCCGTGAGCTCCGGTCCTGAGATGTTGGGAGAGGATAGTTATGACAGCGGCGAAGATCAAGATCTGCGGGCTAAAAAGACCCGAGGATATCGAGGCGGTGAACCGTCTTCTTCCGGAGTACGTGGGGTTTGTCTTCTGGGGAAGGAGCCGGCGGTGCGTAAGTGCGGAGCAGGCGCTGGAACTGAAGAAGCTTCTGGATCCGAGGATCCGGGCAGTGGGTGTTTTCGTAGATGAATCGGAAGAAGTGGTGTCGGATCTTCTAAACCGTGGTATAATCGACTTCGCGCAGCTTCACGGAAGGGAAGATGAGGACTATATCGCATCTCTTCGGAAGCTGACCGGTAAGCCCTTGATCCGGGCTTTCCAGATTCGTTCGGAAGATCCTTCGGAGATCGGGGAGATCCTGAAGGCGGCAGAAGAGTGTTCGGCAGAGTATGTGCTGATCGATTCCGGAATGGGATCCGGGAAGACCTTCGACTGGCGGATCCTTCGGGATTTCAGAAGGCCGTTCTTCCTGGCGGGAGGACTTGATTCCGATAATGTGGCAGAAGCGATTGCCGGGACAGGTGCTGCTGCCGTGGACGTCAGCTCCAATGTGGAGACGGACGGAGTAAAAGATGAATTGAAAATGCAGAAATTCGTGGCGGCGGTACGAGGTGCTGCCGGAAGCGAAAGAGCGAAAGATAGAACAGGGAGGGAACTTCTATGACCAATCCGAAAGGACGCTTCGGTATTCACGGCGGACAGTATATTCCGGAGACGCTCATGAACGCGGTGATCGAGCTGGAGGAAGCCTATAACCACTATAAGGATGACCCGGAGTTTAACCGGGAACTGACGGAGCTCTTTAACGAATATGCGGGCCGTCCGTCGCGTCTTTATTTCGCGAAAAAGATGACAGAGGATCTGGGTGGTGCGAAGATCTATCTTAAGAGAGAGGATCTGAACCACACCGGTGCACATAAGGTGAATAATGTTCTGGGGCAGGCGCTCCTTGCCAAGAAGATGGGCAAGACCCGTCTGATCGCCGAGACCGGTGCCGGACAGCACGGTGTGGCGACAGCCACGGCAGCGGCGCTCTTCGGGATGGAGTGTGTGGTCTTCATGGGTGAAGAGGACACGATCCGTCAGGCGCTGAATGTGTACCGTATGCGGCTTCTCGGGGCGACGGTCGTTCCGGTCAAGAGCGGGACGAGAACACTGAAGGATGCCGTCTCGGAAGCGATGCGCGAGTGGACGACACGGATCAGTGATACGCATTACTGCTTAGGTTCGGTGATGGGGCCGCACCCGTTCCCGACCATCGTACGTGATTTCCAGGCGGTGATCTCGAAGGAGAGCCGTGCGCAGATCCTGGAGAAAGAGGGCAAGCTTCCGGATGCGGTGCTGGCCTGTGTCGGTGGCGGAAGTAACGCCATCGGGTCTTTCTACCACTTTATCGGTGATGAAGGTGTGAAACTTATCGGATGTGAGGCGGCCGGACGCGGGATCGACACGTTCGAGACGGCGGCGACGGTCAATACGGGAAAGCTTGGTATCTTCCATGGCATGAAGTCCTATTTCTGCCAGGATGAGGACGGGCAGATCGCGCCGGTGTATTCCATCTCGGCCGGTCTGGATTATCCGGGTGTCGGTCCGGAGCACGCGCATCTGCACGATATCGGACGTGCCCAGTATGTGCCGGTCACCGATGAAGAAGCGGTGGAGGCGTTCGAGTATCTGTCGAGGACCGAGGGCATTATCCCGGCTATCGAATCCGCGCATGCGGTGGCCTATGCCAGGAAGCTGGCACCGACGATGGGGAAGGATCAGATCATCATCGTGACTATCTCCGGCCGCGGGGATAAGGACTGTGCCGCTATCGCCCGTTACAGAGGGGAGGACATCCATGAGTAAGATTTCTAGTGCTTTTACCAATAAGGCGTTTATCGCGTTTATTACATGTGGAGATCCGGATCTTGCGACCACGGCTGCGTGTGTCCGGGAAGCAGTGAGAAACGGTGCCGATCTGATCGAGCTGGGAATCCCGTTCTCGGATCCGACGGCGGAAGGTCCGGTCATCTCGGCCGCGAATATCCGTGCCCTTTCCGGCGGGATCAAGACGAAGGACGTGTTCGAGCTTGTCCGGGAGCTCCGTAAGGACGTGACGGTGCCGATGGTCTTCATGACCTATGCGAATGTGGTGTTCTCCTATGGTGCCGAGAAGTTTATCGGTACGTGTGAGGAAGTCGGGATCGACGGGATTATCCTTCCGGATCTTCCCTATGAGGAGAAAGAGGAGTTCCTGCCGACCTGTAAGGCGCACGGTGTGGACCTGATCTCCCTGATCGCGCCGACGTCGGAGAATCGTGTCGAGATGATCGCACGGGAGGCGGAGGGATTCATCTATCTGGTCAGCAGTCTCGGTGTAACGGGAGAGAGATCGAAGATCACGACGGATCTTGCGGGGATCGTTTCTCATATCCGGAAGGTGACGGATGTGCCGGTCGCCATCGGATTCGGCATCTCGACGCCGGAGCAGGCGAAGGAGATGGCCGGTTTAAGTGACGGTGCCATCGTGGGATCGGCGATCGTGAAGCTGGTGGAGAAATACGGGAAAGATGCGCCGAAGTATGTGGGTGAATATGTCAAGAGCATGAAGGATGCGATCTTGGGTAAATAAGTAAGAAAGCGGGCTTGCCCAGTCGGGAGAAGTGCCGTGCAGGAGGAGAAAATATGACGGTCTCGTACAGTGGAATCGAAGGGTCTTTCGCCGCAATGGCGGTGGATGCGATCTTCCCGGAGGAGACGAGAATGCCCTGCCATTCTTTCCGTGAGGCGTACGAGAAGGTCGTCCGCGGGGAGTGTGAGGCGTGTGTGCTTCCGATCGAGAACAGCTATGCCGGGGAAGTCGGCCAGGTGTCGGACCTGATGTTCTCGGGGAGCCTGAAGATCGTCGGTGTGTATGAGCTGCCTGTTTCCCAGTGTCTCTTAGGTGTAGAAGGAAGTTCCGCTGATACGATCAGGAAGGTCATGAGCCATCCGCAGGCGCTGGAGCAGTGTGGTGATTTCATCGCGGGGCATGGCTATGAAGTGATCCCGAATGAGAATACGGCACGGGCGGCGCGTGAGGTGGCGAAGCAGGGAGATGTGTCTCTGGGTGCGATCGGGAGCCGTGCCGCGGCGGACCTGTATGGACTTACGATCCTCGAAGAGGATATTAACGGGAGCGCGCAGAATGTGACGCGTTTCGCCGTGTTTAAGGGACCGGAAACGGTCGGGACGATGCAGCCGATGAAGAATACGATCCTGATCTTCACGATCCGCGACTTCGCGGGTGCGCTGGCCCGTGCCATCTCGATCATCGGAAAACACAACTATAACATGCGTGTCATCCGAAGCCGTCCGGTCAAGGATGTGAACTGGCAGTACTACTTCTATACGGAGATCGAGGCACATCTGGATACGGAAGAGGGCTGGCGGATGCTCGAGCAGCTTAAGACCGCCTGTGAAGTGATCAAGGTGATCGGTACATATACCCCCGGTGAGCGGATCGGTGAGAAGGAGAAAGAAGAATGAATGCGGAATATATTAAGAAACTGGCCCTGCCGGAGCAGGTGAAAGAGATGTATCCGGTTACGCCGGAGATGGATAAGGCGGTGGCGAAAACCAAGCGCGAGATCGAGCAGGTCATCGAGGGTCTTTCCGATAAACTGGTGCTGATCATCGGGCCTTGTTCTGCGGATAATGAAGATAGTGTCGTGGACTATATCTCCCGTCTTTGTCCCATCCAGGAGAAAGTGAAGGACAAGATCATTATCGTTCCGCGTATCTATACGAATAAGCCGAGAACGACCGGCGAGGGGTATAAGGGGATGCTTCATCAGCCGAATCCGAACGAGAAGAGTGATCTTTTCAAGGGGATCCTCGCCACGCGGCATCTGCATATGCGTGCAATCTCTGAGACCGGGTTTGCCTGTGCGGACGAGATGCTCTACCCGGAGAACTACGAATATCTTGATGATCTTCTGGCGTATGTGGCCGTCGGTGCACGAAGCGTCGAGGACCAGCAGCATCGTCTGACAGCCAGTGCCATCTCGTCTCCTGTCGGTATGAAGAATCCGACCAGCGGTGACTATGCGGTCATGCTGAACGCGATCCTGGCGGCCTCGCATCCGCATACTTTTATCTACCGCGGATGGGAGATCGAGTCGAAGGGGAATGTCTACGCGCATGCGATACTGCGCGGATATACGAATAAGCATGGCGAGGCCCAGCCGAACTACCACTTCGAGGATCTGATCCGTTTAAGTGAGCAGTACGAAGAAAGAAATCTGCCGTATCCGGCGGTGATCATCGACACGAATCACGCGAACTCTGCGAAGAATCCGTTCGCGCAGCCGCGTATCATCAAGGAAGTCCTGAACTCCATGAAGCTAAGTCCGGAGGTCAGAAACCTCGTTAAGGGATTCATGGTCGAGAGCTATATCGAAGACGGCTGCCAGAAGGTGGGCGGCGGTGTATATGGTAAGTCGATCACGGACCCGTGCCTGGGATGGGAGAAGACCGAGAAGCTGATCTACGACATCGCCGAGATCCTGGCGTAATGGCCGAAAGGGGGATCACCTTGCAGAACAGGACATACCGGAATGTGTTCCTCGAGATCGGGAAGACCGAGAAAGAAATCGAGAGCAAAATCCACGAAGCGGTGCATACGTTCTTCTTCGATGAGAAGGAGCGGATCTATCACGAAGCCGGAGAGGATATGGGCTATCTGGTGGATACCGGAAATAACGATGTCCGTACAGAGGGGATGTCCTACGGCATGATGATGGCCGTCCAGCTGGACATGAAGGACGTCTTCGACCGGATCTGGAAATGGGCGAAGACGTATATGTATATGGACGAAGGCGAGAACGAAGGCTATTTCGCCTGGTCGTGCAGAACGGATGGCACGAAGAATGCTGTGGGTCCCGCACCGGACGGGGAAGAGTTCTTCGCGATGTCTCTTTTCTTCGCATCCCACCGATGGGGCGATGGAGAGGGGATCTTCGCGTATAGTGAGCAGGCGAGGAGCATCCTTCGGGCCTGTATTCATAAGGGCAGTCACGGCCGTGCCGGATCTCCGATGTGGAACCATGAGAACCATCTGTTCCTCTTCGTGCCGGGATGCCCCTTCACCGATCCGTCCTATCATCTGCCGCATTTCTATGAACTCTTCGCGCAATGGGCGGACGAGGAAGACCGGGAGTTTCTGAAGCAGGCCGCGAAGGCGAGCCGGGAATACCTCGTTACGGCCTGCCACCCGGAGACCGGTCTAAATGCCGAATATGCGCATTTCGACGGGTCGCCTGTCTCGGAGAAACTTCCCTGGGGATCTTTCGGTGATTTCTTCAGTGATGCGTACCGCACGGCCGCGAATATCGGGCTGGATGCTGAGTGGTTCGGCCAGGACGCGGGGCACTATGCCGTTCCTCTCCGCATGATGCGCTTCTTCGGGACGGATCTGGAGGCCGTGAGATGTGCCTATAAAGTGGATGGCACCCCTCTCGAGCGCCCTGTCCTTCACCCTCTCGGGCTTCTGGCAACGATGGCGCAGAGTGCGCTGGCCATTCCGTATAGCGGGGAAGGCGACAGCGATTCCGCTTATGCCATTGCGGGACGTTGGGTCGAGTGGTTCTGGAACGAGCCGCTGCGGAAAGGGGAACGCCGTTACTACGACAACTGCCTGAGTATTTTTGCACTTCTGGCGCTGTCCGGACGATACCGCATCTGGTGAGGCGGCGAAGCCGCGGTGGGTCAGTTCAGGATTTCTTCCTTCGCGTTGTCGGTATGGATCCTCTTGGCGACGGTGCCGGAGTCGTACTTCGTCGCATCGGTCTCCATGAAGTAGATCTCGTTTCCTACGATGCAGATCCTGCCCTGATCCATGTTGCCGGTATAGAACAGATTAAATCCGTTACCGTCCTTGTCCAGGTAGAGCTCATAGTCGTTGGCAATGTACGATGCCCCATCGGAGAAGTTTCTCGAATAGGGAGCGGCCTTATTGATAAGTTCGAGGCCGGCTCCTTCCATATCGCAGCGGTAGTAGCCCATCTCCCCGTCCTTGGGCGAGCCGTAAAAGTACAGGAAATCTCCGTCTGTGTAGAAAAGATCTTCGCTGGAAGCTTCCACACCGGAACCATCGTCGAGTACCGTCGTCATACGGGCGTTAATATCCGTATATGCGATGGATCCGAAGAAGATACCGCCGTTGGCGAATTTGGCCGGATCGGTAAAATAGACGCGGTCGTTGGCGATGCAGAAATTGACATTGGGAATGATGGTGGAAGTCTCCGGAACGAAGATCTCCAGTTCATTTTCGCCGTTAAGGTCTGTACGGATCAGAGATCCGTCCTTACTGAAATACAGGTTATGCTTATAGACGAGCACTTTCCCGATGACGCCGCCGGTGAGTCGCTCGCTCTCGCCGATGGTAAGATCCAGCTTCGTCAGCGCGAACTGCCCCGGATCCGTGAGATTCTCCCGGAAGAAGAGGAAGTCTCCTTCCAGATTCAGACAGTCGAGAACCGGATTCGTCTTAGGAGAGGTTCGGTAGAGCTCGTCGGTCTGTCCGGTGGCATGGTTTTCCCTTACGATCGCGCACTGATTCTTCTCTGGGTGTGTGACATAGTAGGAGAACAGGCTGTCTCCAGTGGCAAAACCGCCGTTCGAGATATTTGCGGCGCCGAGCTCGATCGGGGAACCGGAAACAACGATCGGCGTGTTCGATGTATTCTTAGCACCGTCCGTGTCCGAAGATGCGGACGTATCCGAAGAAGAGGAATCGGGATCCGATACATCCAGGGTATGGTCGGACGGATCTTTCTCTTCGCCTTCTCCCTCTTCACCCTTTTCTTCCTTTTCGTCCTCTTCTTCCTCTACGGTAGAGGAGCTTTCCTGATCAGAAGAGACTTTCTTACGCGCCTTGGTCGTTTCCGACGGCTTGCTGCACGCAGAGAGAAGAAATGAGCATGCGATCATGGTGATAATCAGATTTCTATATTCTAACTTTTTCATAAGTTATACCTCCTTGGTATTGCTCCGGGGCTTGCCATCAGTACCCCGGTATTGCCATGGTATCATGCTTGAACGATCGCCCGGATAACGGTTTCGTCATACAAGGAGTCCGAAAATAAAGGAATCGTCACGAAAACAGTGCTTCTGTCAAAGCAATTTGCGATGGGCTTCTATCACGACGATCATAGGAATGACGATCCTTCACAGAATGGTCTTCTCATTGACACGGCTGAATAGCGGCGAGTATTTCCCTTTCGCGGAGGCGAGGCAGACCAGATAGAAGTCCGTGCTGCATTCTGCGTCCACGATAGGGATATTGATCCTTCCCGGGAAGACTTCGCCGCGTGTGATATAGTAGCTCGATGAGAAGACAGGATACTCGGAATTGGAGGCGAGCTCGAAGATCGAGTCGGTCTCCAGCTGGATAAGGTATTTACTGTTCGGCGTCTTCTCCCGATGCATCTTCGACCAGAAGCCGATGCGGCTGAGAAGAAGTATCGTCATGCCGTCCAGATCCTGAAGGTGCACTTCCGGATAGAAGGCGATAGGATTACCGGGCGTCAGAGAAATAAAAAGACTCTCATGTCCGATCTTCTTACTGTGAAAAGCGGGATCTTCCGGCTGGAAATGGGTGACCGCCAGCTGGTAGGTATGGTTCCGCAGCTTCATGAGAAAATCGGCATCGTCTGTCATATCCGAAGAGACCGTCATCCCATCGAAGACCGTATTAATGATCGGAGTCAGGACCGTCTGCGGAACCGGCGCGCAGAATCCGATCGAGAGGGTGTGAAGGCTTCTGTCATAGGCGCGCACACGGCTCTCGAAATCCTGCGTGACGGAGAGGAGCTGGGCGGCATACTCGGCGGCCATTTTCCCGGTGGGCGTCAGGCCCAGGTGGTTCTTCGAGCGGGTGAACAATGTTACACCGACCTCATCTTCCAGCCTTTTCATCGATCTGGTGAGAGATGGCTGTGATGTATTGAGGATCTCGGCCGCCTCGGAAAGGGTACCGCATTCGGCAAATGTTTTTAGCTGTTGAAGCATGTAAATATCGATCATGTGCTGTCTCCTCACTATTCAGAAATGTTATAGCAGTCGCCGTTATTGGCATTGTACATCAAACTGCAAATGTTTTAAACTCGAGCCATAGAGAAAAGACACCCGGTAAATGGAGGTATTCAATATGGAAAGCGTGAAACTGTATAACGGAGTTGAGGTCCCGGTCTTAGGAATCGGTACGTTTATGATCAGTCCGGATGACACGGAGAAGTCGGTATATGCCGCGCTCAAGCTCGGTTATCGCATGATCGATACCGCGAATGCCTATATGAATGAACGGTCCGTGGGAAAAGCACTGAAGAAGGCCATTTCCGAGGGGATCGTCACCAGAGAGGAAGTCTTCGTGTCCACCAAGATCTGGGCGACGATGTATGAGAAAGAGACTGCTGTCGAGGAAACACTGGAGCGGCTGGGACTTGGTTACGTCGATCTTCTTTTCATCCATCAGCCGGCGGGAAACTTCATGGCCGGATATCGGATGCTGGAGAAGGCATATAAAGAAGGAAAAGCAAGATCCCTCGGCATCTCTAATTTCCAGGGAGAGAAGCTGGAAAGACTTCTTTCTGAATCGGAGATCAAGCCTCATGTGATCCAGATGGAAGTGCATCCTTACTTTACACAGAAGGAGATCCGCGAGAGGCTTTCAGAGTACGGAACGAAGACCATGGGCTGGTACCCGCTGGGTCATGGAGACAGAAGTCTGATCGATGAAGAGATCTTCAGAAGACTCGGCGATAAATACAGAAAGAGCAGCGCACAGATCATTCTCCGCTGGCATACGCAGATGGGATTCATTACGATCCCGGGATCGAAAAATCCGGATCACATCCGGGATAACGGTGACATCTTTGACTTCACGTTAACTTCGGAAGAGATGGAAGAAATCAGTAAGCTGGATGGAAAGAAGAGATACTATCACGCAGATAATGCCCAGGAAGAAAAATATGCACAGATGCATCTTCCTTTTGAACAGTAAGAGTTAAGGAGGAAAGAGTATGGCAGAGAAAATCGTACAGACAGCAGGCAGAGATGCATTAGGAGAATTTGCTCCGGAATTTGCACACTTTAATGACGATGTGCTTTTCGGAGAGAACTGGAATAACGAAGACATCGATCTGAAGACAAGATCGATCATCACAGTCGTATCCTTGATGTCGCAGGGCATCACGGACAGCACGCTGAAATACCATATCAGCAATGCCAGAAACCACGGTGTGACACAAAAGGAAATGGCAGCGATCATCACACACGTTGCTTTCTACTGCGGATGGCCGAAGGCATGGGCCGTATTCCGGCTGGCAAAAGAGGTTTACGAAGAAGAATAAAGCACGAATGAAGGAAACGGCAGTTCTTTCTTCAGTTTTGGCGAGTGATATAATCAATGTATGAACTACGTCAAAAGCACTGGAGGATGAACCATGGCAGAAGCAATCCGGATCAATGACAACACCTGGCGGATCGAAGACGGCGGCGTGCGTTTCCTGCTTCTTTGCGGAAAGGAAAAAGCGGCGCTTGTGGATACGGGCATGAATGCACCGGATGCAAGAAAGATCGCAGAAGGTCTTACGGATCTTCCGCTTATCCTTATCAACACCCACGCCGATCCCGATCACATCTCCGGGAACAGTGCTTTTGCCGACGTATATATGTCTGCGGCTGAAGAAGAAAACTATAGAAATTTCGGTGGGAAATGTAAGATCCTTCCTGTCCAAGAGGGCGATGAATTTGACCTCGGCGGAAGGATCCTTCGCGTGATCGATATCCCGGGACACACACCTGGAAGCATCGCGCTACTCGACGTGGAAAACCGCATCCTCATCAGCGGTGACACCGTCTCGGACAGCAATATCTTCATGTTCGGTCCCATGCGGAACCTGGACTGTTACATCAGTAGCCTCAATCACCTTTCTGAACTGCAAGGACAGTTCGACGAGATCTATCCGATGCACGGCTCCTTCCCGGTTTCTCCCGACCTGATCGGACAGCTGAAAGAGGGTGCGGAACAGGTCCGTGCCGGCGAAGCTGAAGGTAAAGAAGTCGAGTTCTTCGGCAACAAGGCACTCCTCTATAAATTCCCCTTTGCAGGCCTTCTCTGTGACCTGAAATAAGAGAAAAAGTATATCTAATCCGGGATAATCTATTGAATGAAACCGAACAAATGTGCTACAATATAGAGGCCGGCAAATCCATAACAAGGGAGGTGTCTATATGAACGAATTTATTGCATATTGCGGCTTGGACTGCGAGAAGTGTGAAGCACGTATCGCGACGATGAATAATGATGATGCGCTTCGTCAGAAAGTGGCGATGGTCCTCGGAAACAATATGGAAGCCAGAGAGAACCTCGGGATCAGCGGATCTTTCTCATAACGTCATAACATAAGTGATCGCCGTTTGCGGCATCGATCACGTTATATTCGATCTCGGTATATCCACGCTTAAGATTGTATCACGGAACATGCTGAAAGAGGCTATGCTATACTGAACGAAAACAGACTATTTTCAGGCATTGCGCTCTTAACGCTTTAAAGAAATGGAGATAAAAATGAAACAGCACTATAAAGAAATGCCATCTTCCCTTCAGGGAACATATGCTGAGTTTTCCAGGAATTTTGGATTTGACTGGAAAGAATTCATTATGGGGATCCCGACACCGATGTTTCTCGTAACGACCTACAAATCCAACGGTCAACCGAACGCGACGATGCAGTCGTGGGCGACGTTTACCAGCGCGGATCACGGTAACGGATATTTCGCTGTTCTTGCCAGTGTTACAAAAGGCGGACACCTTCATCAGACGCTGAACGAGAAGAAAGAAGCGGTCATCAATTTCATGTCTTCGGACAAGTACGAAGACTGCATGAAAACGATCCAGAATAATCAGTTTGAAGCGGATGAGATCTCCGCATCCGGACTTACCGTGGCGAAGGCTTCCTGGGTAGATGCGCCGATGGTAGAGGAATGCTTTATGAATCTTGAATGTAAGTATCTCTGGGAGAAGGAGATCGTTCCCGGAGATGATCACGTAATGGTGTGTCTCGAGATCGTTGGAGGACATGTTGACGAAGAATTCCTTGCGGACCGCTTTGGAGAAAAAAGTGTTTCGTATAACATCCACTACCCGATGGATCCGAATAACGTGAAAGAAAAAGGATGCGACTATGTTGCAGGTCTGAAGGTTACAAACCGATCTTACGAATATTGATTTAGGAGAAAAATGTAATGAGCAATATATTCGAACAGTGTCCTGTACTTGAAAATGAAAGATGGCTGATGCGCTTTGTGAAGGAGGAAGATTCCGAAGATCTTCTGAAAGTATACGGGGACAAGCAGGCGCTGCCGTTCTTTAACAGCGATAACTGTCATGAAGATAATTTCTACTACGACACGAAAGAGAAGATGGACGGGGCGATCAGAAAATAAAGCAAGGGAGCTACGGGAAATGAAGTACGGAATCCTGGATTATGAGATCATCGGCGAGGGAGAGCCGATCTTATTCATTCATGGATGGGGCCTCGACAAGACTATGATGCAGGCTTCTTTTGAATCGGTATTTGCGGTGACCGGAGGATATAAACGTTTCTATA
>Ga0310691_10001084_pt1 | contig 44109 bp, 35 predicted proteins | sample 176DNAGHGlowgp2_FD_203887 | JGI IMG/M metagenome (GOLD analysis project Ga0310691, IMG submission 203887) | Sheep rumen microbial communities from Palmerston North, Manawatu-Wanganui, New Zealand - 1766 DNA GHGlow gp2 (v2) (version 2) | ecosystem: Host-associated > Mammals > Digestive system >... | reverse complement strand
CATAGGTGCGGGAAGTTGGGGAATAGCTCTTGCATACAGACTTAGTAGTAACGGACATAATGTGACATTATACGCTAGAAGATTAGAAAGTGCTGACAGATTAAAAGCTGACAGAGAAGACAAGGAAAAGCTCCCCGGAGTTTACCTTGATGAAAAGATAAATATTACTTCAGATATGGAAGAAGCTCTGAAAGATATGGACATAATAGTTCTCACAGTTCCGTCTGTGGAAATCAGAAATGTATGTAAAAAGATGAGACCATATCTTGCAGGGCCTGAGAAAGAACAGATAATTGTCAATTGTTCCAAGGGTATTGAGAAAGATTCACTTATGCTGATGTCGGACGTAATACTTGATGAACTTCCGGGTTCAGAGGTAACCGTCCTTTCAGGTCCTTCCCATGCAGAGGAGGTTGGAAAAAACCTTCCGACAACAATTGTAGTCGGTGCTTTTTCCAAGGAAGTCGGGAAAAAGGTACAGGATGTATTTATGTCTGATACCTTCAGAGTATATATAAGCCCTGATATGCTTGGAATAGAGATAGGAGCGGCGCTTAAAAATGTGATAGCGCTTGCCGCCGGAATAGCTGATGGTATGGGCTATGGAGATAATGCAAAGGCTGCTCTTATAACAAGAGGAATCGCAGAAATGTCCAGACTTGGTACTGCTATGGGCGGAAGATTTGAGACATTTGCCGGTCTTTCAGGTATGGGAGATCTTGTAGTAACTTGTGCATCAATGCACTCTAGAAACAGAAAAGCCGGAATCCTCATGGGACAAGGGCTTAGCTGTGAAGAAGCCTGCAAACAGGTCAAAATGGTGGTTGAAGGTGTAAACAGTGCCAGATCAGCTTACCTTCTTGCTCAAAAATATAATGTGGAAATGCCCATAGTTGAGCAGATAAATCTTATAATCTATGAGAATAAATCTGCACGGGAAGTTGCAAAAGACCTCATGCTGAGGGATTCAAAGGCTGAAAATGATGTCATTGATTGGTAAAAGGGATTTCTATGACTGATATTTTTAATCATCGCGAAAATCAGATGAATTATCTGGAATATGATAAATTCTTATCCGCGAACAGGCTTAAGGTCAACAGACGCCTGAATACTATATTATGGCTTTGCATTCTGGTAGGACCTGCAATTGCGCTTGGTATAAAGCTGCAGGTTTTTTCCGCTGCGAAGTATTCTATTTGTGCTTTGATTTCTGCCGGAATGCTTATAGTGGCAATTGTGCACTACTTTTTGCTTAAGAAGTATAAAGACTCGATTCCTGCAGGAATGTTTGCGTTTTTCTTTATTGATGTGCTCATTATGATTATGGAGTATGAGCATATTCATATAAATTTAACATGGTTTTTTGTTCCTATGCTGAGCATACTTTATACCGAAATGAGTGTGTTTTTGTATGCCTCAGTATCTAATTTCATTTTTATGATCCTCTCTGTATGGCTTATATCGCCATATAACTCAAGTATTAACTTAGATTATAATACAGTTCCGAAGTATTTTATGAATACCATTTCCGGTTACGTCATTGAATACATTCTTATGTTTGTTGTTGGTTATACGATCACCAAGATTTCCAACATATATTTTGGGAATCTGTTAAAAAGGCATAACGAGATCAAAAACCATGCGGATATGCTTAACGCACAGATGGATATTCTGGATTCAATGGCAGGCATTTACGAATATGCTAATCTACTTGATTTTCATAAAATGACTGAGATGTCCCTTCTTGATAAGGGATACCGGGCGCAGGATATCAATCTTGAAATCCATGCTCACAGCAGAATGAATCATATGATAAAGAGAAAAGTTGTTGAGGAGCATCTTGATGCATTTCTTGACTTTACCAATATGCGTACCATCCAAAACAGACTGTATAAAAAGAAGATTATCTCAGCCGAGTTTATAGATAAAGACAATGGATGGTTTCGTGCTCAATATATTAACGTTGAGAGCGACGAAAATGATATTCCTTTCCTTGTTATATATACGATACAGAATATAGATGAGGCAAAGAGAAGAGAGGAGACTCTTGTTCGTATATCTTATACCGATGAACTCACCGGACTGTTTAACAGAAGAAGTCTGGATGAAGACATCAAGGCAAAAGATGGAAAAGCGATCGAAGAAGACTTTGCGGTTCTATGTATTGATCTAAACAGATTAAAACATGCAAATGATACCAAAGGTCATGCTGCAGGTGATGAACTTATAAAAGGCGCAGCAGATGTTATTAGAAATGCTATCGGAAGCTCCGGAAAAGTATATAGAACCGGTGGAGATGAATTTACGGCATTGGTTCACACTAAAGATGTGGATAAACTCTCTGACAAGATCACACAGATGTCAAAGGGGTGGAGCGGTCAGATTATTGATGAACTCTGCATGTCTATTGGTTATGCAACCCATAAGGATCATCCTGATGCTGATACCTGCGAGCTTGAAAAGATAGCTGATATGATGATGTACGAAGCAAAATCCCGTTATTATCAGGAAAACGGAATTGACAGAAGAGGACATAATAAAAATCAAACTGCAGATAATTGAACAGATAATTTTAAATTTTTTGCAGGAAAGGAAATATAAACAAATTACAGATAAACTATGTGATTTCTTTATTGACGAAATTTAACATATATGATTAGATTGTTCTTGTTGAAAAAAAGTTTTTAGGAGGAACAATTTAATGGGAAAAAGTTTTAAACAAAGCGCATGCAGAAGTATGATCAATTTTGCGTGCGCAATTTTTATGGGTGTACTTATCACCTGTGCATTTGGGTTTACTGCAAAGGCAGCTAACAGAACGTTCGAAATTGACTTAAGTAACGGTCAGAAATATGTTGTTAAAGACTTCGATGATATTTCACAGGACACAGTGTCTGAAGAATATAAAAAAAATGTTGCTGCGCTATTATGTGCCATGTCATATTCAATAAATGAGCCTGATTTAAATAAGAAAGAGATACTTTTTAAACTTAGTGAATCACCAAAACAGTACATTTATGCTGAAGAAGGAGAAGATTATTCAACAACTTTTTATGCGGTCCCTGATTCTATAGGAACCGGTGTATATGTCTTGGATAAAAATGCAATAATTAATATGGCTAAGAGAGTTGATCCAGACATTTTGAATAATCCGGACAAAATCGAAGAAGCATCAAATCAATTCATGATGATGGTGGAAGAAATGATCGAGGGCAAACCGGGTGACGGAACATCTGTATATACTGTTGTTATAAAATATTCCGATGCTGCAATAAAAGTAGATGCTGCAAGCAACAAGGTTTCTTTCACACCCGGACAGGAATTAACATACGATAACAATAAGTATGTTATCGCTGATGCAGAGGGTAACCTCCGTTTTACAGGTGTTGTAGCATCTGCTAAAAGTGTAGTGATCCCCGACACAGTTAATTATATGGGCTATGATCTTAAGGTTACTGAAATCGGTGACAAGGCTCTTATGAAGGACAAGAAGGTTAAGACAGTAACTCTTGGTGCTAACGTAACAAAGATCGGCAAACAGGCATTTTTCAAAGCAACAAAATTAAAGAAGCTTAAGATTAATTCAAACGTTCTTACAAAGGTTGGCAAAAAAGCTGTTGGAAAAAATGCTGATGGATTTGTTGTAAAGGTAAATAAATCAGCTAAGAAGTCAATAAAGAGAGTATTTAAAAAAGCAGGCCTTAAGTCAGTAAAGATCAAGTAAAACAATATAAATCCCACATACAGAGTATTTTTTTCTCAGTATGTGGGATTTATAATTTATTATTTTTTTAAAAAGTTTTAACACAATTTTCACAAAATGTGGTATTATAGAGGAACGTTGTTGAAAAGTAAATCTTTTCGAAAACAGTGTTGTAAATCACTAATAATAAAGGAAATGGGAGAAGAAAAAATGAAAAAGATTGTAAAACAGATTCTTGCTATGGCTCTTGCCCTGGCTATCGCATTCACATTCGCACCTGTTGAAGCACAGGCTGCCGGTGTTAAGCTTACTAAGAAGAACTCAGGTAAAGTTAGCTGCGTATACTACAAGGGTGCAAAGGCTAAGAAGGCTTCATACTCAATGACAGCTGTTAATAATGGCGTAATTCATGATTATACGGGCGCATATTACAACAAGTACACAGTTTCAGTAAAGCTTAAGAGAGCTAATCTTTCTAAGAACGATATTATTAGAACTGTTCAGGAATCAAGAAAAAAGGGTGGAAACATCTCCGATTATGTACTTATAGTAACTGATGCTCAGGGTAATGCTCTTAACGATGTTTATATTAATGGTTACATGGACTCTGCTAACTCTTCTTCATCTAGAACACTGAAGACTAGATCCGGCTATACAACATATTCTATTTATGGCTGGAGAAAAACAACAACATATACATATACAGTATATGTGCCTTACGAAAAGGCTGGTGTTTATATTGGTTTTGCCGGCCTTAGAAATGGTCAGATTAAGAAGTCAAAGGTTGACGCTTTTACAGATGGCGAAATCAACTACTATCAGGCTGGATTTGGTAAGAACAAGAAGGGCTTTGCAATCGCAGGCTGCATTCAGTAATTTTTATTGATCATGATGAGCTGTAGAATGAGAAATCATCCTACAGCTCTTTTTCTTTAAGCCGATCAAAAAACAGCCTTGACATATTGTCTAAAATATTGATAATTTTTATTTAAAGGCTTTGAACGGAACAAGTAGTTTACTGTACCTGCCACAGAGAGTTGCCGGTTGGTGAGAGGCGCGGAGATTGGACTTTAAATGAATACATCCGGGAGCTGCACGGAAGAATGATTTTGTTTTTGAAAAAATTTAGTAAGCCGTGACGAGAATTCGAGCGTTAGTCGAAAGAGTATGATGTCTGAATCCGGTTAAGGATATGCGATATATCGCGATCATGGATAGTGGGCAAAGTACTTACTGAGGTATGCAGAGTGATTTGCATATGAATGAAGGTGGTATCACGAGTTAATTCGTCCTTCGCAGTCAATTGATTGCGGAGGACTTTTTTATACTCCGCAAAATTTCAGGAGGTGCGTTATGCAGATTTACGAAGAACTTAAAAGAAGAGGCCTTATCGCTCAGGTCACAGATGAAGAGCAGATAAGAGAACTGGTGAATGCAGGAAAGGCAACATTCTATATTGGATTTGACTGTACTGCAGATTCACTTACAGCCGGTCATTTCATGGCTCTTACACTTATGAAGAGACTTCAACAAGCCGGAAACAAGCCAATCGCTCTTATTGGAGGCGGTACAACAATGATCGGCGATCCTTCAGGAAGAACCGACATGAGAAAGATGCTTACAAGAGAAGACATCGACCACAATGCGGAATGCTTTAAGAGACAGATGGAGAAATTCATCGACTTTGGTGAAGGCAAGGCTATGATGGTCAATAATGCTGACTGGCTTATGAACCTTAATTACATCGAGCTTTTAAGAGAAGTTGGTGCATGCTTTTCTGTTAACAATATGCTTAGAGCAGAGTGTTATAAGCAGCGTATGGAGAAGGGACTTAGCTTCCTTGAGTTTAACTACATGATCATGCAGTCCTATGACTTCTATTACATGTTCCAGAAGTACAACTGCAATCTTGAGTTTGGCGGTGACGATCAGTGGAGCAACATGCTGGGCGGTACAGAGCTTATCAGAAGAAAGCTCGGCAAGGATGCTCATGCAATGACAATCACACTTCTTACTGATTCAAATGGAAATAAGATGGGTAAAACAGCCGGAAATGCAGTATGGCTTGATCCTAATAAAACAAGTCCTTTTGATTTCTATCAGTACTGGAGAAATGTCGGTGATGCTGACGTTGATAAGTGCCTTAAAATGCTTACTTTCCTTCCTATCGAAGAAATCGAAGAGATGGAAAAATGGGAAGATTCAAGGATCAATGAAAAGAAAGAAATCCTTGCATTTGAGCTTACAAGCCTTGTTCATGGAAAAGAAGAGGCTACAAAGGCTCAGGATGGCGCAAGAGCACTTTTTGCAGGTGGCGGAGATATGTCAAATGTACCTGCTGTTTCTCTTAAGGAAGAGGACTTTAGAGATGGTGTGATCGATATTCTTCAGGTACTTGTAAGCGCAGGACTTTGCAACACAAGAAGTGAAGCAAGACGTGCAGTTGAGCAGGGCGGCGTAACCTTTAAGGATGAGAAGGTTACAGATGTAAAGACTACATACACAAAGGAAACATTCGCTGAAGGTGTAATGGTTCGTAAGGGTAAGAAGTCATATAAGAAAGTAGAGCTTTAAGCAATATATATTCAAGCGGACATGATATCGTGTCCGCTTGGATTTTCATTTGATAAGAGCACTTCGCAAGTTTTTTTAATAATCTCGCGAGAGCCTATTATCAGAGAATCGTTAAGAGGGGACCCAAAATGGTCATTCGTCCTCGATTTTGTGCATTTCGTCGCGGAAATCACCATTTACACACTTTATGTAGTATTATTCTACTTGATAAGTATTTCGGAGGTATATTTTGAACAGTTTATTTAGCAGTGCATTTTATAATCACAGACATTTTTTCAGACGGATGTGTCTTATTCTTGCAGCACTTGCTTTAGTTTTTACAATAAATGATTTTCATACGGCTGAAATAGTAAATGATTATATTTCTGTCCCAGGATATCTTACAGATGTTGAGTCGTTTACGACATATAGAAGATTAAGACAGGTGACAGAATATAAATACACGGTGCATTGGTTATATGATGGTGAAGAATATACAAAAAGAATAACCGCAATAGAGAAGCCTGATCTTGATCTTTCTACTGTAAGAATAAATGCTGATAATACAGATATGACAATGGGGAATTCAAAAGACATAAGAATAAGTGCATTTGGCTCACTTGCAGTTTCCATTCTGCTTTTTATTGTATGGCTTTTCTTTTACAAGATGGATAAAAAAAGGCACAACATAAGCAGAGATGAGTGGAGTTCAATATATTATACTTCACTTGTAAGTTCTGTAGTAATGCTTATAGGAGTTATATATAGTTCGGTAATTGTTTTTAAAGTAGAGGGTAAAACCATGCAGTCATCAATGACTACGCTTTTACTAGTTTCTGTTTTTGCGTTTGTATTATCTGTTATCATCAACAGAGTTGCAAGAAATAAACAATAAAAATTGCCCAAGGAGGATGGTGTGAAATTTTATATTGAGCCTGAAAAGGTAAAAAAGAGTGTAAATGTCCTTGATAATGACTCTGCATCTCTTGGTTCGAAGGCTAGTGCAGTTGACGGGATAAAAGAAGCCTTGAATTTTGGAGGCGGTGCTTATGGTACTGTACAAGCAACTCTTGATATATGCGTGCAGAACTTAAATACCGAATCCAAGAATACAAAGTCTCTTTCAGAGGGGTTAAGAGCTATTGTTGATCTATATGAAACACATGAAAAAAATATTTATGGCCATATAACTAAAACAGGTAATGGAAATAATGGTCAGGGCGGAAACGGCAATTCAGGAAATTCCGGGAACTCAGGCAATCCGTCAAATGGTAATGGCGGAAACAATTCGCAGGATAAACCGGAAAAGCCCGATCCAAGAGGCTGGTACGGAGATAAACCTGCGCCGTATGCTGATGGTAAAGCAGAATATACAACGCCTATTTTTGATATAACCAGAAATCCCGATGGAACTATTGATGTAGGTGATGTTAAGCTTTTTGAGGCTAAAGCATCAGGAGAAGCAGCCATTGGACGTATAGGCGGAGGTTACGATGGTGAAGTAGTAGATGCCGAAGGTCATATGGGATTTGGATATGTATCCGGTGGTATCGGAGCCTGTGCTCTTTTATTTGATGATGGAAAATTCTCACCTCAGGTGTATGCTACAGCAGAAGCCAAAGCAAGTGCAATTCATGCAGACGGAAAAGTCACGGCCGGTTCAGAAGATTACAATGTACATGCTGAAGCACAGGGTGACCTTGCTGTTGCAAAAGCAGAAGGTACAGCTGCTGCAGGTGTTATTAAAAATGAAGATGGTTCAACCGAATATGGCGCAAAAGGTGAATTTGAAGCAGGAGCATATCTTGCTGAAGGTGAAGTCAAAGGCGGATTTACAATTGCCGGAATTGAATTTAACGGAAGTGTCGGAGGCGGCGTAGGCGGCGCCGGAGTTGAAGGCGGCGGAAGTGTTACAACCGGAGGTGTATCCGGTAAGGCCGGTATAGGACTTCTCGTCGGTGTTGATGTTGAATTCTCTATCGACTGGTCAGGTTTTGAAATGCCTAAAATAGATTGGCCCTGGTGATAACGGAGTATATGATGAAGTTAAAACTTAAACAAAACAGTAAACGTTTTGGAAATGTTGATTTTACTCTTATAAATATGAATGGTGAGAGCCTTGGTAATATTTCTGTTACCGCTAAAAGAACGTACTATTCTATATCTGCCACGTTGCAGATAAATGGGAAAAAGGCGATAATAAAACCAATTCGTTTACTTGATTCTATAATGAATAACCCATATAAGGATGTAGTATTTAGACCAATTAAGCCTTTCAGGATAACCGGATATTATTCTGAAGGATGGATGTTTGAAAAAGACACTAAGCTTGTCACAAACAAAAGATTTGTTTTGCAGAGAATGTTTCTGGATACCGGAAACTATGTTATGTACAAGGCAGGCTTTGGAAAAGAAGGTATGACCTGTGCTGTTTATAAGGATGATACAAAAATTGCTACTATCCATAAACCGTCCAAAATAATAAATGATGTTTATGATTTTGATTTGGATGTTGATGAAGGATATCTCATGGAAGCGACACTTATGGTCCTGCAATGGTATCTTGGACATTTCTACACATTTAATCAAATGATTAAGAGTGTTAGTGTATCAAACATAACTACCAGAGACGAATTTGTTTTATCAAAAGTAATGTAAGAAAGAGGATGAAAAAATGTTTAATGAATTACTTTTACCTGTTGGTTCGGTTGTTTTATTAAAAGGCGGAGAAAAGAGAGTAGTAATCTGCGGCCGTATTCAGATGAAGAACGGAGATGATAAAGTATATGACTACTCAGCATGCACTTTTCCCGAGGGAATTGTAGATCCCGGGAAGATGGTATTCTTTAACAGAGATATGATTGAGAGAGTATATTTTATCGGATGTCAGGATGCTGAAGAGCTTGCTTATGCCAGCAAAATAAAAGAGATTGGCGAGTTTGTCGTAAAGGACGGAAAAATTGTTCCTAAGAAGGATATAGAAGCCTGACTATATTAAAGATATTCATTTATTACATTTGGGGTGTAGTGTAAAGCAAGTTATGAAAACATTAGACCGTCCTAAGGAATCCACCGCAAGCGGTACCCCCCCTTAGGACCATAGAAAGAGGGAACGGTATGAAAAAGCAAAAATTTCTAACTAAATTTGGCGAACCTATGTAGAGCACAATAATACAAGGTATTACTCAGACTGGTCTAATGCAAAGAGCACAAAAATAAAATAAATTAAATTAAACAAGGGCTATCGCCGGGATATGTAATCTGATCATTATCCTAAGCGATAGCACTTTTTATTCAATGGCTCTTTTTATTACATTAAATTGTATTGACATAAGCATTTTTTGGAGGTATATTATATTCAAACATATGAATAAATGTTCATATGTTTGAAATTTTAAATATAAAAACGTAACTAATATCACAAATGCAGGAGTTATGAATTTTTCCTGCAACCATAATAAGGAGCTTTGCCAATGGACAACAAATTGACATGCAAGCTTGAAGAACTTCCGGATGAGGAAGAGATGTATGATCTTGCAGAACTTTTTAAAGTCTTTGGGGACTCGACCAGAATAAGAATCCTGTTTGCACTGTTTGTTTCTGAATTTTGTGTGAACGATCTTGCGGAGAGCCTTCAAATGACGCAGTCTGCAGTGTCACATCAGCTTAAGATCTTAAAAGTGAATAAGCTGGTAAACAGCAGACGAGATGGTAAGCAGATATATTATTATCTTGCCGACGATCATGTAAGGACCATTATTTCTATGGGAAGAGAACACATAGAAGAAAAAGAATGATAATAAAAAAGAAAAGTGAGGATTATAACAATGAAAAAGACCTACAAATGTGAAGTTGATTGTGCTAACTGTGCTGCAAAGATGGAGGATGCCATCAAGAAACTTGATGGAGTTAAGGATGCAAGAGTTAATTTCATGACTCAGAAACTTACACTTGAAGCTGATGATGACAACTATGACAACATCCTTCAGCTTGCTGTAAAAGCCTGCAAAAAGGTTGAACCTGATTGTGAAATAGAAATCTGATGACATAAGGAAACTGATATGACTAAGAAGATGAAAAAGACCAGAAACAGAATAATTGGAGTCCTTATAGCTTTTATAGTTTTGATGATCCTTGAGCATATAGGACTTTTTGATAAGCTGCCTAAATTGCTTATTTTTATAATCTATCTGGTTCCGTATCTTGTAATAGGATATGACGTACTTAAAAAGGCATTCATAAATATTTCTCACGGACAGGTTTTTGATGAGAATTTCCTCATGATGATCGCAACTTTCGGTGCTTTTGGAATACAGGAGTACTCAGAGGCGCTTGCTGTAATGCTGTTTTACCAGATCGGAGAACTTTTCCAGAGCTATGCTGTTGGCAAGTCCAGACAGTCTATTGCAGACATGATGAGTATCGCTCCCGAATATGCTAACCTTCAGGGAGAAGATGGCAATATAGAAGAGGTCGATCCTTCAGATGTGGAAATAGGTTCTGTAATAGTCATAAAACCGGGCGAAAAAGTTCCGTTGGATGGAATAGTAATAGAAGGTGAATCATTCCTTGATACGTCAGCAATAACCGGTGAATCTGTTCCAAGAAGAGCTTCTACAGGCTCGGAAATATACAGTGGCTGCATCAATAAGGACTCTGTTCTTAAGCTTAAAACCACTAAGAAATACGAAGATTCAACTGTAGCCAAAATTCTTGAACTTGTTGAAAATGCAAGCAACAGAAAATCAAGGATGGAGAACTTCATAACCAGGTTTGCAAGATACTACACACCAATAGTAACGATAGGTGCTGTACTTCTTGCCTTTGTACCTCCGATAGTTGGACTTCTTCCTCTTTCAAGTTCGATAAAAAGAGCATGTATTTTCCTTATTGTTTCATGTCCCTGCGCGCTTGTTATATCAGTTCCACTTGGATTTTTCGGCGGAATCGGTGCAAGCTCTAAAAAAGGCATACTTGTTAAGGGAAGTAACTTCCTTGAAGCAATCGCTGATGCGGACATACTTGTTATGGACAAGACAGGAACACTTACAAAGGGTGAATTCAAGGTTAAGGATATCGATACTGAAGGTAATTTAACTAGTGATGAGCTGTTAAAGATTGCCGCACATATAGAAAGCTTTTCAAATCATCCGATCGCAGGATCTATCATAGAAGCCTACAAAGAAAAAACCGGTAATGCGCCTGACGAAGCACTGGTAAGTAATGTAAGGGAAGTTGCAGGTCACGGTATAATTGCTGCTTTTGAAGGAAAAGAATATCTTGCCGGAAATGAAAAACTCCTTAAGGAAAACGGAATTACAGGTATTCCCGAAGGAAAATCCGGTACTGTAGTATATATAGCAGATAAAAAAGTTTTACTTGGAACGATTACGATATCTGATACAATAAAGGAAGGGGCAGCACAGGCTATAAGAGATATTAAACAAGCCGGTGTAAGAAATGTTGTAATGCTCACCGGAGACTCGAAAAAAGCTGCACAGGAAGTCTCAGGTGAACTGTCTATTGACACAGTATATTCGGATCTTTTGCCTGCAGATAAGGTAACAAAAGTTGAGGAACTTTTATCTGACACAAACAGAGGTAAGCTCGTGTTTGTAGGTGATGGAATAAACGATGCACCTGTCCTTATGAGAGCAGATGTCGGAATTGCCATGGGAAGTCTTGGCAGCGATGCGGCAATAGAAGCTGCTGACATAGTCCTTATGGATGATGATATAAGAGGCATTGCAAGCGTTATTGCCATTGCCAGAAAAACAGTCCGAATAGTCAAAGAGAACATTGCCTTTGCCCTTACGGTAAAAATACTAATACTTGTTTTGGGTGCTCTGGGGCTTGCCACGATGTGGCTTGCTGTTTTCGGAGATGTAGGCGTAGCCGTACTTGCAATTCTTAACTCCATGAGAACCCTTAGCGAGGGGAAGAGGCAGTAAATGGCAAAAACCGAAATGGAAGTAGTTCAGCTTGTTCTTAAGCTGATAGGCCATAAGACCGGTGATATATGTAAGACAACTTATTCACCTCAGAAGGTGAAATTTCCAGAGCATGCGGAGGGTGAGACACACCTTCCTCATGCTACGCCTGAAGAAATGGGCGTTGATACCTCATTTATATATGAACTTTTTTCTAATCTATATGACCAGAACAATTGCCACATGCACAAGATCATGGTGGTAAGAAAAGGTCATATTATCGGAGAGTGTGCCTATGCTCCTTTTGATATGGATACATGGCACATTACTCATTCTATGTGCAAAAGTGTAACGGGAATGGCCATTGGCTTTCTTATCTATGAAGGAAAGCTTTCACTTGATGACAAAATTTCCGACATTTTTTCAAGCGTAACTTCTCCAATAAAGAGTTTAATTTCAAATGGAATGACGATAAGGAATCTGCTAACCATGACCAGCGGGTCTTCTTTTAATGAGACCGGGATGGTTGTTGGCGATGAATGGAGTAAGCTTTTCCTTGATGCGAAATTAAAAGCTTCACCCGGCAGTACATTTGATTATAATTCCATGAATTCGTACATGCTATCAAGTGTTGTGACTAAGATCACAGGTATGAGCATGTTTGAATATTTAAAGCCAAGACTGTTTGATAAACTTGGAATTAAGAGAGTATTTTGGGAGGAGAGCCCGGAGAAGATAACTAAGGGCGGATGGGGAATGCTCCTTCGCATGGAAGATATGGCAAAGCTTGCAATACTCTATATAAATAAGGGAATGTATAACGGCGAGCAGCTCCTTCCTCCTGAATGGGTGGAAGATGCAACCAAGGCTCATGTAGAGACGGGGAAGATGAATGCTCCCGGATATGGCTATCAGCTTTGGACTAATGTATGCAGAGAAGGTGCATATACCTTCAACGGTATGCTGGGGCAGAATGCCTATGTTTTTCCTGATATAGATATGGTAGTTGTGACCAATGCAGGAAATGAGGATCTCTTTCAAAAGGGCAATCTGTCAAACACCATCTACTCACATATGAAAAACATCAAGGTTAGTGAAAATGCGCTTCCTGTCACGGACAAAGTTAAAAAAGACAGGCAGATGCTTACGCGCTTTTTAAATAACGTAGAAAATACAAATGTATATGAAAATAAGATGCTATTTGGAGGCTGGAATAACAGAAGGGTTAAGGTTACAAACGGCAGGTCCAAAAACTCTCATATGAGGATCCCACTTAATAAATCGGGCAATGCCCAAGGCACTATGCAAATAAGTCCTTATATTCGCACAAAGATCATGAAGTGCCTTGATAATGTCACTTATGACTTAGATGACCAGGGAGTTGGCATAATGCCGATTCTTATCCAAATACTCCACAACAATTATACTGATGGTATTAAGAGTATTGGATTTAGATATGATGAAAAGAAAGACCTTTTTTATCTTGTCATAAAAGAGGGCGAAGCTGAAATAGAGCTTCTGTGCGGTTTTGACAAAATTAGACGGATAACAGACATAGATGAGCATGGTGAATCCTACAAGATCGCAACAGTATCTGAGTTTTCAACTGATGAATACGGAAGAGTTGTACTTAGAAATGAGTTGTATTTCCTTGAAGATTCATCGACAAGAGTGATGAATATCTATTTTGGAAAAAGAGAGCCCTTAGATCACGGCAATTCTTTTGGCTTTGAATCTATGCTTGCGCCTGCAAATATCGGGATCAGATTTGATGAGATACCCGGAAATGGCATAATATACGGCCTTGTTGATATGTACAGCGACTCCCTTGATGTTAAGGGATTAAACGGATTTGTATATAATCAGCTAAATAACTACGGCGCAATGGATGCGATCTATGTTGCCATAAGGCACACTATGAGACCAAGACTTCACGGAACGATACATTTTGATGAAAACATAAGTGATATAGGAGTGGGAATTAATCCTGATTTGGGTTATGATAATGTAGATAACGAAGCTATTACGGAGGAAGATTAAATGGCTGAAAATAAGATTTATGAAAAAGTAGAAAACTGTGTAAAGGCAATAAGAGAGGTGACTGATTTTGTTCCCAGAGTTGCCATAACTTTAGGATCAGGACTTGGAAACTATGCAAATCAGATAGATGTAAAGTGTGAAATCCCTTATTCTAAGATTCCGGGATTTCCTGTTTCAACTGTTCCGGGACATGACGGCAAATTTATATTTGGTTATGTTGGAGAAGTTCCTGTTGTTTGCATGAAGGGAAGAGTACATTACTACGAAGGATATGACATCACAGATGTTGTACTTCCTACAAGAGTTATGAAGATGCTTGGCGCAAAGATTTTATTCCTTACAAATGCATCAGGCGGAATCAATTATAACTTTGAAGCAGGCGACCTTATGCTTATGACTGACCATATTTCCATATTTGCTCCCAATCCGCTTATCGGAGCCAATATAGACGAGCTTGGAACAAGATTCCCTGATATGAGTGAAGTCTATGACAAGGATCTTAGACAGATCATCATTGATACAGCAATTGAGAATAAGATCCCGCTTAAGATGGGCGTTTATGCACAGCTTACAGGACCTTCTTTTGAGTCTCCTGCTGAGATCAAGGCTCTTAGAACAATGGGCGTAGATGCTGTAGGAATGAGTACAGTTGTTGAGGCTATTGCTGCAAACCACATGGGAATGAAAATCTGTGCAGTATCATGCATAAGCAATCTTGCTGCAGGTATGGGAGATCCGCTTTCACATGAGGATGTTCAGAAGGCTGCTGATAAGACAGGACCTTTGTTTGAAAAACTGGTAACTGAGTGCGTCAAAAAGTTTTAACTCAGTCGGAGAAATCCCCTACCTCTAAGCGTTAGCGTAGGTGGGGGTTATGACAAACTATACTCAGCCGGGGTACAAGCTCCGACTGAGTTAAACGCTCCGCGAGGATGCGCACGGATTCGGACAGGAATTTGTCTGCTGAAGCAGACCCGAATCCGGCGCACAAGACTCGCGAGCGAGTCTTGAATAAACCGGAGGGCATATGAGAATCAGATTTTATAACGCAAGAGTACTTACAATGAGAGATGGCGAGGACATCTTTGAAGGCGAGGTTTGGACACAGGATGACAAGATCATTTTCTGTGGTAAAAAATCACAGGTAGATGAGTATTACAAGGAAAATCCTCAGAGTAAGCTTTCATTTGACAGAGAGATTGACTGTAAGAAAAATCTTCTTATGCCGGGCTTTAAAAATGCGCATACTCATTCAGCAATGACTCTTCTTCGTTCAAGAGCTGATGATCTGCCGCTTCAGGATTGGTTAAACGAGCAGATTTTTCCGGTTGAAGCAAAGCTTACAGCAGAAGATATCTACTACCTCACACAGCTTGCAATACTTGAATATATAGAGGGCGGTATCACATCTATTTTTGATATGTACCTTACTCCCATGTCTATAGCTGATGCGTGTAGAGATGCGGGAATGAGATGCGTTCAGGTTGGAGCTGTAAATAATTTTTCTCAGTCCGTGGAGCTACTTGAAGAGTGCTACAACACATTGAACGGCAGAGACAGCTACAACTCATATATTTTGGGATTCCATGCTGAATATACATGCTCTAAAGAGCTGCTTGAAAAAATTGCAGAGCTTGCTCATAAATATAAAGCACCTGTATTTACTCATATTTCCGAGACAGCCAAGGAAACAGCTGAATGTAAGGAAAGATACGGACTAACACCTACTCAGTTCCTTGACTCTCTTCATATGTTTGATTACGGCGGAGGCGGTTACCATTTGGTACATACTGATGAAAAGGATATGGAAATCCTTAAAAAGCGCGGTATGTATGTTGTTACAAATCCCGGCTCCAATACAAAGCTTGCAAGCGGAATTGCTCCTATTAACGAATACTTAAAGAGAGGCATTCCCGTTGCACTTGGAACAGACGGACCTGCAAGTAACAACTGCCTTAGCATGTTCAGAGAAATGTTCCTTGCAACAGGACTTGCAAAACTTCGTGAAAATGATGCTTCATGCGTTGATGCGATGGAAGTTCTTAAGATGGCCACAGTTAACGGCGCTCATGCAATGGGACTTAATAACTGCGATATGCTCTCTGAAGGCAAGACGGCCGACATCATAATGATCGACTTAAGAAAGCCTAATATGCGACCTATTAATAATATCTGCAAAAACATTGTTTACAGCGGTGATCCATCGAATGTCAAGATGACTATGATCGGCGGTATTATCCGTTATGAAGACGGCAACTACAACATAGGCATTGGAACGGATGAGCTGTATAAAAAGGTGGAGGAAATCAAAGCTCGCATTGATAAAGAGCTGTAATCTGGGGACTTAATGAACGGTATTATTTTTATAGCTATAATTGCAACAGTTCTTCTGCTTGTCTTTCTCATCGGAAAAAGTAATGAGAAGACCGAGAGAGAAAGATTTATAAAGCAGATAAAAAATGAATTCGGAAAAGCTCCTTCCAAGAGGCTTAAATCTTCGGGGAAGGGGCTTTGGGGATACCATCTAAAGCATAGAAATGATTATTTTGTCGATGACATCACCTTTAGCGACCTCTCGCTTAGTGATGTCTTTGACAGGATTAACTATTGCGAATCTGATGCCGGAGAGGAATATCTTTATTATCTTATAAGAAATCCAAAGACAGGTTTATCTGACGAAACAGGCGAATTTGAAGAGCATGTTTCTGATTTTATTACAGATGAAGATCTAAGACTTAAGTATAAGCAGATTTTTCATTCGATCGGCAAAAACTTCAAATATTCAATATACGAGTATCTGGACTTTCTTGATAAATATGACAGAGAGTCTAATTTTGTGCACTTTCTTTTACTTGCACTTATGGGAGTTTCCCTTATCATAATGTGCGCATGGAATTTTACTTTTGGATTTTTGCTGCTTCTTTGCACATTTGCTTATAATATTGTTTCGTATTTTAGGATAAAAGCACAGATAGACCCTTATATTTCTACTTTTGCCTACGTTTGCAGACTTTTAAGAATGGCGAAAAAAGTATCAGACGAAGGGGATGAAAGATTTAAAAAAGAAAATGATGAGCTTCTTATCAGCTGCAAAAATATGGAGGGCTTTATAAAGGGCTCATGGGTACTGATGTCACCCTCCAAGATGAATGGCAGTGGTAATCCTATAGATGTCCTTATGGATTATGTTCGCATGCTTACACATATAGACATAATCAAATTCAATAAAATGTTTGACAGCCTGAAAAAAGAAATTGCAAGTGTCGACAAGATGATAAGCATTATGGGACGAATTGATGCAGAGCTTTCAGTTTCATATTTTAGAGCATCACTACAAAACGGATACAGCATTCCTGATCTTACCGAAAACGGAAGCAGGAAATTTGCGATGGAGGATGGTTATCATCCGCTTATTGATGTGCCCGTAAAAAATACGATTTTATCAGATAGGGGTATTCTTATTACAGGTTCTAATGCTTCCGGCAAGTCGACATTTTTAAAAACCTGCGCTATAAATGCAATCCTGTCTCAGAGTATAAATACGGCACTTGCTTCAAAATATGCGGCTCCTTTTTATAGGGTTTACTCATCTATGGCTCTTCGAGATGACCTAAGGGGCGGAGACAGCTATTATATGGTCGAGATAAAATCTCTTAAGAGAATACTTGATGCCAAAGACGGCAAGGCTCCTGTACTTTGCTTTATCGATGAAGTCTTAAGAGGAACCAATACCGTTGAGAGAATATCCGCATCTGCCAAGATACTTGAGTATTTTGCAGAATCTGATGTTTACTGCATTGCAGCAACTCATGATGTTGAACTCTCACAATTATTAAAGGAATGCTTTGATATCTATCATTTCGAGGGCATTATGAAGGGTGATGATGTGGAATTTGATTATCTCTTAAAGGAAGGCCCTGCGACTACAAGAAATGCCATAAATCTGCTTAAGGTTATAGGATATGATGAAAAAATAGTAACCGATGCTGAAAATATGGCAAAAAGATTTGAAGAATCAGGAATTTGGTCTTTATAAACAGGCATAGTACATGCTAAATTATTCTTTGTTGAGGTAATTATGGAAGTAACAATTTTTTCAGACGGATCTGCAAGGGGCAACCCGGACGGACCCGGAGGTTTCGGAACAATAATAAGGTATGTTGACCCCAAAGGAGTGGCCCACGAAAAAGAGATAAGCTGCGGCTATGATAAAACCACCAATAACAGAATGGAACTGATGGGGGTTATATCAGGTCTTGAAGCATTGAACAGACCATGCAGGGTGAATGTGGTATCGGATTCCAAATATGTTATCAGCGCCTTCAATGAAAACTGGGTAAGTAACTGGATAAAGAAGGGCTGGAAAAAATCTGATGGTAAGGCTGTTAAAAATGTTGAGCTCTGGAAAAGACTTATCGAAACAGCCAAAAACCACGATATTACCTGGACATGGGTTAAGGGACATGATGGTCACCCCGAGAACGAGAGATGTGATGAGCTTGCTACAACAGCGGCTGATGGTTTGCCGGATACGCTTCTTCATGATGATGGCGGAGACTTAAAATGATTTTTGCGAAAAAATCAGCAACATTTTTATAGAAATTGGCAAACTTTTGGGTGTATTATGTACCGGAAGTGTGATATTATTTTAATTGCATTAAAAATAATATAGATTCCACTAAACTAATTTTTAATTTGGAGAGGAGACAATTATGAAATTCTTTTTGGATACTGCAAATGTAGAAGACATTAAGAAAGCAAATGATATGGGTGTTATCTGTGGTGTTACAACAAACCCTTCACTCATCGCAAAGGAAGGAAGAGATTTCAAGCAGGTTGTTGCTGAGATCGCATCTATTGTTGATGGTCCTATAAGTGGTGAGGTTAAGGCTACTACAGTTGACGCTGAGGGTATGATCGCTGAGGGACGTGAGATTGCCAAGATCCATCCTAACATGGTTGTTAAGATCCCTATGACAGAAGAGGGACTTAAGGCTTGCCACACACTTGCAAAAGAAGGCATCAAGATCAACATGACTCTTATTTTCACAGCTAACCAGGCACTTCTTGCAGCTAGAGCAGGTGCAGCATATGTTAGTCCTTTCCTTGGAAGACTTGATGATATCAGCACAAGAGGAACAGACCTTATCTCAGAAGTTGCACAGATCTTCGACATACACGGCATTGATACAGAGATCATTGCTGCTTCAGTTCGTCATCCTATGCACGTTACAGATTGCGCACTTGCAGGTGCACACATCGCTACTGTTCCTTATAAAGTAATTGAACAGATGGTTAATCACCCTCTTACAACTGCAGGTATCGAGAAGTTCCAGAAGGACTACAAGGCAGTATTTGGTGAGTAATTCCATTAAATAAAAATTGTCTAAAAAATATATTACTTTTCTAACTATGTATGGTTTTCAGAACATGCTTTTGATAAGATTTAATTAGTGAATCTATTGCAATTTACTATTAATCTTATGAGCGGGTCATGAATACATATGAATATAAATGATAAGGGCTTACAATTCGAAGGTTTTTTATCAAAAGAAGAGTTTATTGAAATGCAGCAGAAGAAGTTGGAGAGCGGCAAGCTTTCTGCTTCTTTTTGCTGCATTTATTTTTATATCAAAAACTTCAGATCATTTTATATGGTTCATGGTTTTGAAAACGGCTTGAAAGTGCTTGTAAGTACTGCTGAAATAATTAGAAAAGTTTTTGATAAGGAAGATACGGGTCACCTTGGGGATAACAGATATGCAGTGATCTATGCAGGCAGGAATGCGGAAGAACAGATAAAGAAAGTAAGAAAAAGCTTTGATGATAAATGGAAGTATTCCGGCATGAAGATCATCGCAGGCGTAAGCTTTAAAGGCGACTCCGGGGAAGATACTATCACCAGCCTTATTGAGAATGCCAGAATTGCGAGCTTCATGGGCGAAGATGATGAGGACGGTTATTTTGAGCTAGGGTCCGGCAGACTTGATAAAGATGCTATCATTTCAAATTATGTAATAGATAATTTGGAGAACGCTATTAAGAACGATTATATTGATGTTTACTATCAGCCGATCGTTCATTCGCTTTCACAGAAAACATGCGGATTTGAGGCTCTTGTGAGATGGAATGATCCAAAGTACGGAAAGATAATGCCCTCTAATATTATCAGTTCGCTAGAAAGAGCCGGCAAAATCCATATTCTCGATTCACACATTATAGAGCTAGTATGTAAAGATTTATGCGGACTTCCAAAGGGAATGGATCCTGTTCCGATATCCATTAATTTCAGGAGAATGGATTTTGTTCTTGCTGATATGCTTGATGTTGTAATTAGGAATACTGATAAATACGGCATTGACAGGGAACTTATCCAAATAGAAATAAGCGAATCCGAAATAAAAATTGATAAAGATGTAATTAAGCGTCAGCTCTTAAGATTCCATGAGGAAGGCTTTAAGATTGCTTTTGATGATTTTGGAAGCGAATATTCATCACTCCATATTTTAAATGAACTGCCTTTTGATGCGATCAAGATAAACAGCAGCTTCTTATCAGGACTTACAAATGGCAATAAATCCAGAGTTATGATGAAAAACGTCATAAATATGGCGAAAGAAATGCATCTTGGAACCATGATGGGGTCAGTCGAAAATAAGGAAATTCTTGATTATCTTATTCAGATAGGATGCGAAAAGACCCAGGGACATCTATATAGTGAGGCTTTGCCATGTGAAGAGCTGCATAAAGTTGATTATTATCCTGAAAACAAAGAAGAAAGACAATACTTTGACGATATCAGCAGGATCAATATCTTATCTCAGACACCACTCGAAATAGAAGAAGCTTTTGGAAAAGATGAGTATAATGCAATCCACACACTGCCAATCTGCATCTATGAATTAGAAGATGGCAAGATCAGAGTGTTTATGACAACAAAAAGCTTTGATGAGATCATTTCTCCTATGTATGTGGATGGCAAAACTACTGCGGAAGCTGTATTTAATGATAATAAGGCTGTTTTTTCAAGGTACCTTAGAAAACTTTCTGAGCAGTGTGCTCAAAGCAGCGAGATCCACACAATGGAATTTGTAACAAGTGCAGGATTCCACAGGATCATGCTTAAAAAAGTCTCGAACTATAAAAACAAAGCAGCGATTATTTCTATCGTAGAAAGTTATAATGAAAATGATCCCGCGAAAAGGGCTGTTAAGCTCAATTCAACGCTCAGATTCCTGTACATGTTGTACAACCGTGTAGATATTGTAATGACCGAAAAAAATACCTTTGAAACGGTATTTGAGAATCTCTCTAATTATGCTGTTAAGATGAAGGGTGATACCTATTCTGAGGCCATTTTAAAGTTCTCTGAAGAAGCAATTTATAATGAGGACAGGGAAAAATTCCTTAGCTTTTTTGATACTGCAACACTTGATGAGAGATTATCCGAGTTTAATGCTGACCATCTGACAGACTACTTTAGAACAAAAGATGTAAACGGCGAATATGACTGGCTGATGTACCTTATCATTCCCGTTATTTCAGAAGGCCATAATATGTTTATCATGTGTTCCAGAGGTATAGACTCAGAGCGCATGAGAAAGCTTCCGGAAATAAGCCAGAGCGGATCTGTTTATTATGATATGCCAAGTGATCCGACATTTCTGCTACTTGCAAGTGATGCCTTTACTGACACGCTTGGCTATGGAAGCTTTGAACAGTTTATCCGTAATTCATTTTATCTTGAGGCCAATTTGTCTGAGAATAAGACAGTCTATATGCATCTTGGACAGAGCGGACTTATAAGCGACTTTGGTGAAACAGGTTATATAGAGCTTCCTTTTAATGAAGTGACAAAGAGCATGGTATTTTCGCAGGTTGTAGAAGAAGACCGTGATAAAATGTACGAGTTCTATGATAGAGACAGGCTGATAGAGGGCTATAAAAAGGGTAAGATATCAGGAAATACCGTATTCCTTGAAAGAGTCGGTGCCAATGATACGGGAAGGTATCAAAATGCCTGCTACCAGATTAGAAGATCAAGGGAAGATGACAGCCTCAGGATCTACATTCTGACCTATGATGTAGATGAGTTTAAGAGAACGAATGAAAAGATAAAGAATCTTGCTGAGAGGGATACTCTTACAGGTCTTTATAACAGAACAACTATCGGAAACATATTCCTTGATGAAATAGGCGATTTAGAAACAAGGTCACTTGCTGTTGTGATACTTGACCTTGACTATTTCAAGCAGGTAAATGATTCGTATGGGCATGACTGCGGTGATAAGGTTCTTAGAAATGCTGCGGACAATATGCGTGAGATGATGGGAGAAGACAGTATTCCTGCAAGAATAGGCGGCGACGAGTTTTTAGTTGTCATAAGAAATAAGACGCAGGAAGAAGTAAGCGATATTCTCTCTAAGTTTACGAAGTACAAAAAGAAAATAGATTACAAAGGCAGTGAGGTATCCTATACAATGTCGGTAGGATTTGCAATGTATCCGCAGCACGGAAGTAATTACAACGAACTATATCAGAATGCGGACCTTGCTCTTTATAAGGTAAAGATGAACGGACGAAATGGCTTCGGCGTTTACAATGAGAGTTTAAAGAGTGATAAAATTAGAAAGAAAGAGGATTAACATAAGGAGGATTTAGATAATGTCTGAAAAGTATAATGTCTGTCTCGATATTGGCGGAACCAAGATCCTTGGTGCTATCTTTAATGAAAAGAAGGAAATAGTATATCGTCTCAAGAAAAAGACAAAGGAGCTTGGGGATGATACAAGTAACGTTGAAAAAGTGATAATCAGCGTTGTTGAAGATATGATAAATGAGTCCGGCATTAAAAAGAAGGACATAAAGGCAATAGGTGCGGGAGCGCCCGGAGTCATCGATCAGGATGCCGGAGTTATCCTGTTTTCACCCAATCTTCCCTGGGAAAATTATGATATCAGATCCTCAATCGAGAAAAAGTTCGACATTCCTTTTTACATCGGAAACGATGTAAATGTGGGTGTTCTTGGTGAATATAAATACGGAGTTGCAAAGGGCTATAAAAACGTAGTTGGCTTCTTTGTAGGAACGGGAATGGGCGGAGGTCTTATTCTTGATGGCAAGCTCTTTACCGGAAACAAGCACAAGGCTGCTGAATACGGGCACATGGTACTTGATCCTGAAGGACCTTTGTGCGGATGCGGACAAAGAGGCTGCCTTGAAGCCTTTTCAAGTAAAAAAGGAATGAGCGCATATATACTGCAGCAGACACAAAGAGGTCGCAAAAATATGCTCTCAGATACAATTGAAAATGGCGTATTTAAGAGTAAAAATCTTAAAAAGGCTATGGCTGCAGGCGACCCTGTTACCATGGAAGCCGTTGACAGAGCATGCCATTATCTTGCGATAGCATCGGGAAATATGATAAATACCATAAGCCCTGATATTATCGTTTACGGAGGCGGCGTAATGGAGGCTGTAGGAGATGAGTTCATGGAGAAGATCCTTGCTGAAGTTGACAGATATTGCATGCCTTCAATAAGAAATACAGTTAAACTTAAGAAAGCTGCGCTTGGAGATGATTCCAACATCTACGGAGCGCTTGCCATGATAGAGGACGCAAAGAAATAAGGGGAGAATATTATGTGGGCTTATGAGACAGGTTTCTATCAGATTTATCCGCTTGGATTTTGCGGTGCACCTTTTGAGAATGACGGAAAACTCGAGCACCGGATCCTCAAAGTGATAGATTGGATACCTCACCTTAAAAAGCTTGGTGTGGGAGCTGTTTTGTTTAATCCGCTTTTTGAATCGGATACACATGGCTACAATACAAGAGATTTTAGGAAAGTTGACGTAAGACTTGGTACAAATGCAGATTTTAAGAAGGTTTGTAAGGCACTTCACAAGGAAGGGATAAAGATCGTTCTTGACGGTGTGTTCAACCATGTGGGACGAGGATTTTTCGGATTTAGAGACGTTCTTGAAAAGAGATGGGACAGCAGATATAAGGACTGGTTCCACATTAACTTTGACGGAAATGACGGCTATAACGACGGACTTTGGTATGAAGGCTGGGAAGGTAACTACGACCTTGTAAAGCTTAATCTCTGGAATGAGGAAGTTGTAAATTACCTTATAGATTCAGCGCTTAGCTGGATTGATGACTATGATATTGACGGGCTAAGACTGGACGTTGCATATTGCCTTGAGCAGAACTTTATAAGAAGGCTCAGGGGCGCTGTGCTCTCAAAAAAGGAAGACTTTTTCCTTGTCGGAGAGATGATCGGCGGTGACTACAGAAAGGTTATGGGACCCGATCTATGTCATAGCGCAACTAATTATGAATGCTATAAGGGACTTTTCTCAAGCTTTAATTCCCTTAATATGTTTGAAATAGTGCATTCTCTTCTTAGGCAGTTTGGACCTGAGAACTGGTGCCTCTACAGAGGAGAGCATTTGCTTTCATTTGTCGATAATCATGATGTATCAAGGATTGCGAGTAATTTAAATAATAAAAGACATCTGCCGCTTATCTATGCTATGATGTTTGGGATGCCAGGAATACCTACTGTTTATTACGGCTCCGAGTGGGGAGCTGAGGGTAATAAATCAGATGGTGACCCTGCGCTCAGACCTTGTTTTGATGAGCCAATCTGGAATGAACTCACAGATATTATTGCAAGTCTGTATGAAGCAAAAAACACCAGTAAAGCACTCTGGTACGGTGATTTCAAGCAGCTTGTTCTTCAGAATAAATTCTGCGTTATCGAGAGAGAATTTGAAGATGACAGGATAATGGTAGCTGTAAATGCAGATGATAATCCCGTAACTGCACATTTTGATGCAAGAGCAGGCAGGGCAAAAGACCTGATTAGCGGTGAAACCATAGATTTTGGGGGAGGACTTGATATTCCTCCGTGCACCTGCTATATGCTAAGGCCGTTTTAAATCTTTTATAAGTATGAAAAAAGAGGAGTATATGATGAAAGTTAAGATTAAAAAGCTGACAGATACAGCAATCATGCCCACAAGGGGAAGCCTTGCAGCTGCAGGATATGACCTGTATGCTGATCTTAAGGAGGATATAAAGATCGCTCCGTTTTCAACAGTGAAAATAGGAACAGGACTTGCGATGGAGATTCCCGATGATTATTTTGGAGGAATCTATGCAAGAAGCGGAATTGCAACCAAAGAAGGCTTAAGACCTGCTAACTGTGTTGGGGTTGTTGATTCTGATTACAGAGGAGAGATCATAGTAGCTCTCCACAATGATTCAGAGGTTGAGAGAGTTGTTACAGGAGGTGAGAGGATTGCCCAGATAATAATCCAGCCATATCTGTCTGTAACTTTTGAAGAAGCTGATTCTCTTGCAGAAAGCGAAAGAGGAGCAGGAGGATTTGGATCAACAGGCAAGGGCTGACAGGACACAAAATTTTCACATTTATTTGATTAATGTTTCACATTCTTTAATATAAACAGGAGTAAACTAGTAGCTGTGCGCATGGGGGAATAATGCGTACAGCTTTTTGTGTAATATGAGAAATTATCTCTGGCACAGAATATGTTGAGGAGTGAATAATTATTATTTACGGAGGAAAAAGTTTTGATAGAAGTAAAAAATATTGTAAAAGTCTACGGAAATCATAAGGCCGTAGATGATCTTTCGTTTTCTCTTGAAAAAGGCAAAGTTTATGGCTTTCTGGGACCAAACGGTGCAGGTAAATCCACAACGATGAACATCATGACCGGCTATATAGCAGCTACAAAAGGCACAGTCACAATAAACGGTCATGACATTTTAAAAGATGCTGAAGAAGCAAAAAAATGTATTGGATATCTTCCCGAGATTCCGCCTCTTTATACAGATATGACGGTTAAGGAATATCTTTCTTTTGTTATGGAACTTAAGAAAGTTCCCAAAAAGGAGAGACGTGACCAGCTTGCAAAGATATTAAAAATGGCAATGCTTGGTGAATATGAAGACAGGATGATAAGAAATCTATCAAAAGGTTATAAGCAGAGAGTGGGTATTGCACAGGCTCTAGTAGGATTCCCGGAAGTTATTATTCTCGATGAACCTACTGTTGGTCTTGACCCTCAGCAGATCATCGAAATAAGAAACCTTATCAGATCTCTTCGCGATGATCATGTTGTTATATTAAGTTCACATATTCTGTCTGAGGTAAATGAAGTATGTGATTATGTAATGATCATTTCCCACGGAAAACTTGTGGCAGAGGGTGCTCCTTTAGACCTTGAGGATAAATTCAAGGGAAAAGAACATATTAAGATGTCTATTCTTGGAGAGGAAGCTCAGATAAGAGGAGCACTCCTTGGAATTGAGTCGCTCTCTGATATTGAAATAAGTGGTGATAAGGATGCTCAGGGCGGCGTTCAGGTTGAGGTTACCAATAATGGTAACGATGATGTAAGAGCTGAGATAGCACGTGCACTTGCGACCCTCGGACTCCCTGTACTTCAGATGGAAGTTGAAAAGAAAAATCTTGAAGATGTATTTTTGGAGGTTACCCAGAATACGGAAGAAACTACAAAAACTCCGGCTGAAGGCGATGAAAAAGACGGATCTGAAAGTGATGAAGAATCTGAAAAGGCTGCAGAATCTGATGGTAGTTCAGAATCAGAAGCTGATCCGGAAGCTGAAAAGACAGAGGATGATAAGGAGGATGAGGAATAATGTTTGCTATTTTTAAAAGAGAATTCAAGTCCTATCTTCAGTCATTTATAGGACCTTTATTTATTGCAGTCGTTATAGGACTGTTTTCACTGTTTTTTATTTTATTTAATGTTGTAAGTTTAAATAATAATATCAACGGAACCTTATATAACCTTGGATATTGGGGACTTATGTTCATGATCCCGATACTTTCCATGAGGACTTTCTCAGAAGAGAGAAGAAACAGAACAGATCAGCTGATTTTGACAGCGCCGGTATCTGTTGGAGGTATAGTGCTTGGCAAATTCCTTGCATTATGTGCGATCCTTGCGATCCCCACACTTGTATTTTGCCTTGTTGTGCCTGTTATGGCTATGTTTGGCACTGTCCCTGTTTTGTGGAACTATATTAATATACTTGGATTTTTCCTGTACGGTGTAATGCTGATATCAATCTGCATATTTGTATCAAATCTTACTGATAATCCGATAGTGTGTGCAGTTGTATCTATTGTGATAATCCTTGTTGGTAACCTTAGCTCTAACTTTTACGGAAATATAAATAACACTGTTGTAAAAGATATTTTTGCATCAACAATTGATTTTTCAACAAGACTTGCAAACATGCTGACAGGTGCATGTGACATGACTTCAATTGTGTACTTTATATCTGTTACCGCACTTTTCCTGTTCTTGTCAGTTCAGGTAATCCAGAAAAGAAGATACAGTATCTCTAACAAGAACTTTAGTATAAGTGCTTACAGCATTGTAAGTGTCATCGTTATGATCTGCGTTGTTGTTGCAGCTAATATGGCAGCTCTCCAGATTCCGGATAACATTAGAGAAGTAGATGTAACAGCTCAGAATATCTACTCTATTTCAAATGATTCTAAAAATATAATTGCAGGAATAAAAGATGATATAACACTTTACTTCTTTGCAAATGAAGATGATGAATCTTCAAAATCAAAGGATAAGGGTATAGAGAAGGTATTAAAGCACTATGCTTCAGCAAGTGACCATATAACTCTTAGCTATATTGACCCCGTTATAAATCCTCAGTTTGCAAAAAAATATACAGATGAGAATATAAGCTATTCAAGCGTAATAGTTGTAAATGAGACTACAGGCAGAAGTTACGTTGTAAATTATGATGATATGTATGAAACAACTGTTGATTACAACACATATCAGTCAAACGTAACAGGCTATGATACTGAGGGTGAGATCACATACGCACTTCAGTATGTATGCCTTACAGATGATGATCTTATGAATGCATATCAGATAAAGGGCCACAACGAGATAGATATCCCTGATAAATTCAGTGATGTTCTTAGCAAGAATAATGTGACAGTAAATGACCTTTCCCTTTTGCAGCAGGACAAAGTGCCGGATGATTGCAGCCTTCTTATCATTAACTCGCCCATGACTGACTATTCAGAAAGTGAAGCACAGATGGTCATAGATTATCTAAATGGCGGAGGAAATGCACTTATAATTACTTATTATCAGTCACAGGTTCAGATGGATAATTTTGATAAGATCCTTGCATTTTATGGTGTTTCCAAGGGAGACGGAATTGTCGTGGAAAATGATTCCGACAGATATTTCCAGCAGAACTTCTATCTCTTCCCGTATCTTGGAAGTGACACTATAACAGAGGGTATAGCAGATGAGGCATCAGGTCTTGTATTTGCACCTCTTGCAAGCCCTCTTACTTATGAAGCAAGTGATGATGTTACGATCACACCTATTTTGTACACATCCGATGATGCTTACATACAGAAGATCAACGTAGAATCAGGTCAGCTTATTGAAAATTCCGATGAAGCTCAAAAGAGCACATATTACGTAGGATTAAAAGCTGAAAAGGAATTGGATTCAGGTTCAAGCTGCGCTGTTATCTATTCTTCAGGAGATATGTTCTCTGAAGGTGCAGATGAAGTAGTTTCAGGTCTTAATTTAAAGCTGTTTGGCAATACCTTAAATGCACTTGTTGATTTTGAAACTGACCTTGTCACTATACCTGTTAAGCAGGCTGATTCACCTCTTGTAATTCCTGCAAAAACAGCTATAGCAATGATATCGGTTATGGCAGGCATTGTTGTATTTATTCTTGCGGCAGGTCTGTCTGTATGGATATCAAGACGCAAGAAGTAATATGTGAGGAGATTTTATGAAAAAACAAAAGATACAGCTTATAGTAATACTTGTCCTTCTTATCGTCTTTGTAGGCGGATATTTCGGACTAAAAAAATATAATGAGAATGTACAGGCAAAAGAGAGCGAGCCCAAATATACAGCGCTTGCTCTCACTGACCAGGACGAAATTGAATCAATTGTAGTTACAAACTTAAACGGAACTTTTGATATAGAAAAGGATGAAAACGGAGATTACTACCTTAAAGACAATGATTCAATAACCGTTGACAGAGATAAGATCGATTCCAAGATTGAGGAGATAAAAACAATAACCTCCGAACAGGTTGTTGATGGAGCGGAAAACCTTGCAGACTACGGTCTTGATGATCCTGATGTTACGGTTGTCGTTAGCCTTAAGGATGGAGAAAGCCATACACTTTATTTTGGAGACTTTAATCAGTCTGCATCAACCTATTACCTTAAGGTTGATGATATCTCCACAATCTATACAGTAAGCAGTACATTGAAGTCTGCATTTATTTTCTCTGCAGATGATATCCAAAAAGCAGAAGAGACTGAAGAAGCCGCAGAAGAAGCTTCTGAAACAGAAGATACTGAAACTACTGACAATTCAGAAACTTCTGAAGATACAACCGATAATTAACTTTAATTTTCCAAAATCTGTTTATATAGTGGTATAATTGTCTTGAAATTTGTGTTCTAAAATATTTTTTATGCGGAGGATAGATATGAATAACAAGCTATACAAACTGATGAACTGGCCGGAGATCGAGGAGATTATTTATTCGGATGGAGATGATCCTCATCGTATTTTAGGAGCACATAAGGTAGGTTCAAGTCTACTTATTCAGACATTTTACCCAACAGCAGATGAAATAACAGTTATTCCCGAGACAGGAACAAAGACATACAAGATGGAGCTTGCTGACGAGGCAGGATTTTTTGCTGTCCTTGTTCCTTACAAGGATAAATTCAGATATAAATACAGGATCAAGCTTGATACAGGCGATATAAAAGAAATAATTGATCCTTACAATTTCGAATCCAGAATGGATAGAGAGGATTTCATCCAGCTTAACAGCGGTATCCATTATTCAATCTACGATAAATTCGGTGCACATCCTATGACAATCGATAAAGTAGAAGGTACTGCATTTGCAGTATGGGCACCTGATGCTGCAAGAGTCAGCGTTATCGGTGATTTTAATGAGTGGGATGGAAGGATCAACCAGATGAAGCGCGTTGATCATGACGGTGTATTTGAGATTTTTATTCCCGGAGCAAAGTGTGGCGATGGCTATCAGTACGAGATAAAGACTAAGGGCGGTGTCATATTCAAGAGACCCGATCCTTATGGATACGGATTTAAGGACAAAGAATGCGAAGTATCCAAGATTATAGATATAGGTTCATTTAAGTGGACTGATTCCGAGTGGATCAAAAACAGAACTTCTTTTGACAGAGACAAGGATGCAATCTCAATCTGTGAGATTTCTCTTGATAGCTTCGCAGCTAAACATAATAATCATATTCCTGATTTTAAGGAGCTTGCGCTTGATATTTTATCTTATGTTCAGGACCACGGCTTTAACACCATAGAGCTTAAGCCGATAATGGAGCATATTCAGGGACATCCTTACCATATAACAGGTTTCTATGCAGTTCAGGGCAGGTACGGTGCTCCCGAGGGCTTCATGGAATTTGTAAATATCATGCATGAAGCAAATATCAGGGTTATCATGGACTTTGTTCCTACATTTTTCCCTAAGCTTACCTGCGGCCTTAACTGCTTTGACGGACAGCCTCTTTATGAGTATCCGGATCCCAGAATGGGCATACATCCAAGAACAGGAGACCTGGTATTTGATTTTGGAAGAAAACAGGTAACTAATTTCCTTCTTGCATCAGCACTTTTCTGGGTTGGTAAATTCCACCTTGATGGCCTTAGAGCTGCAGATGTAGCCAAGATCCTTTATCTTGACTATGACAGAAAGCCCGGTCAGTGGATTCCCAATATGTATGGCGGAAATGAGAACCTTGAGGCTAAGGATTTCCTTGTAAACTTTAATACGATCATTAAGAGCATGTTCCCCGGAATCCTTACTCTTACAAAAGAGACTTCATGCTGGCCAAGGATTACCGGAGACGTTGACGACGGAGGACTTGGATTCGACTATAAGTGGAATAACGGATGGACCAAGGATTTCCTTGACTATATTCAGAACGATCCGCTCTTTAGATCCGGATATCACAATGAGCTGACATTCTCACTTGTATACTGCTACACAGAGAGATTTGTCCTTGCATATACTCATGAAGATATTGGAAAAGGTCTTGAGGGACTATACGATCTTATGCCCGGAGATTCTACGCAGAAGATGGCAGGAGTAAGACTTGCGGTTGCATATCTTATGACACATCCCGGCAAGAAGATGATCAGCATGGATCCCAATGCACTTTCAATTGACAATGCTGTTTTCCTTGAAAACATGATTCATTCATTAAATGAACTGTATTATACAAAGCCTGCTCTTCATGAGCTTGATACTTCTGACTCAGGCTTTGAGTGGATAAACAGCATGGCTGCGGAAGAATGCATGATGAGCTTTATAAGAAGAAGCGAAAAAGATGAGGAGATGCTCGTAGTTGTTGTAAATATGGCAGGTGTAGACAGAACCTTTGAGGTAGGTGTTCCCTGCGATGGTAAATACTATGAGATATTTAACTCTGATGATACATGCTATGGCGGACAGGGACTTGTTAACCCCGGAAGGATCGAGGCTGAGTTCTATGAATCAGACGGAAGACCGTATTCAATCCCTGTTAAGGTAGCTGCATCTTCACTTGCAATATTCTCTTACACACCTTATACAACTCAGGAGAAGAAGATAAGAAAAATAAGGGAAGAAGAAGCCAGCAACAAGCAGAATGAGAAGGAAAAGACACTTCGCGAACTCAAGGAGCGTCAGGAAAAAGAAGAAGCTAAGCTGCTGCGAGAGCTTCATGAAAGATATGAGAAGGAACTTGCTGCTCAGGAAGAAGCAATCGAACAGAAATACAACCAGATAGAAGAGGAACGTATTTCAAGTATTGTTTCCGAAAGCGTAATAGATGATTTGTCAAAGAGCGCAGCTAAAAAAACTCAAAATGTAAAGACTCAGACAAAAAAGTCTGTAGCAAAGAAACCGACTGCAAAGAAGACTACTACAACAAAAAAGACAGCTGCAAAGAAAAACACCGGAAAAAAGACAGATAAATAATACATGTTTAACTATGCATAAGTATATTTGAAAAAAGATACATGGCCGCATATAGAAGATTTATCTTATATGCGGCCTGTGTAATTGTTGGGAGAAAAATATGTTTTTAAACAATTCTATTATGTGCCTTGAAGCTGATGTACAGCTTGTCGCAGATAAAACTATCGAAACGATTGCTAAGGCTTCCGGGGCTGAGGACATTGATCCTTCTGTTCTTGAAAAGTTCTTTAGGGAACTGCCTGATAAACTTATGACGCTGCTTATAAAGGTTGTTATCGCTATAATCTTCCTTGTTGTAATGTGGCAGGTTATAAGATTTATTGCACAGGTCATCGAGAAATCCCTTGAAAAGACCAAAATAGAAAAAGCAACTGCACAGTTTTTGTCAAAATTTGTAAAAGCAGTACTTGATATAATGCTGCTATTTACAATAGCGGCAGCTTTTGGAATGGATACGGCAAGCATAGTTGCCCTTCTTGGTTCTGCAGGCGTTGCAATCGGTCTTGCTGTACAGGGAACTCTTTCCGATTTTGCCGGAGGAATACTTATCCTTATTGCAAAACCGTTCAGGGCAGGAGATTACATCGTTGTTAACGGTCAGGGAATAGAAGGCACCGTTACCGAGATTTCTCTTATAAATACAAGACTTCTTACTGCTGACAGCAGGAAAGTCATAGTACCAAACGGAGGACTTGCATCTGCTACGATCACCAATAACTTCGGAAATACCATGAGAATATTGGATACCATGGTTGGGATTTCCTATAGCGTTGATATCGACAAGGCAAGAGCGGTTTCACTAAAAGTCCTTGACGGTAATGAATTTATTTCCGATAAATACGAGAAGAGCGTTTATGTAGATGAGCTTGCAGACAGCAGTGTGATCCTTAGAATAAGAGGATGGGTCAAGCCCTCAGATTACGTAAAGGCAAAATGGTCTATGAACGAAGAAATAAAGAAAGCTTTCGACAGGGAAGGCGTTGAGATACCTTTTCCTCAGGTGGATGTTCATATGAAGAATGTTATGTGATCTAATATAAAAGCCATAAAATCACGTATTTTCACTTGTATATTTTTGTCCTTATGGGTATAATCATATTTGTGCTTTGGCGCAAATATATGCTGGAATAGCGCAGTCGGTAGCGCAACTGATTCGTAATCAGTAGGTCGAGGGTTCAAGTCCCTTTTCCAGCTTAACTTTAAGAAGAACTTCTAATTTTGGAAGTTCTTCTTTTTTTTTCTTGTAAACACTTTAACACTATGCTATTGTAAAGTATATTGTTCTTGGTTAAATTATTAATGTATATTTTAATTTAAAAGAGGAGATGAAATGGCACAACTTTGGGGAGGAAGATTTCAGGGAGAGATAAGCGAACTTGCCTGGAAATTCAATGCTTCGATTTATTTTGACAAGAGACTTATAAATCAGGATGTCCTGGGAAGTAAGGCACATGTTAAGATGCTTGCAAAGCAGGGGATCATCAGCGATGAAGAATGTTTAAGCATTCATAAGGGTCTTGACTCAATAGTCAAAGATGTAGAAGACGGAAAGCTTGAAATTACTGATAAGTACGAAGATATTCACAGTTTCATCGAGGCTAATCTGATCGAGAGAATAGGAGATGCCGGCAAAAAAATGCATACCGGAAGATCAAGAAACGATCAGGTTGCTCTTGATATGAGACTTTATACCAGAGAGGAAGTAAGAAATACCGGAGAAGCTTTGTTTAACCTCTTGAAGGTACTTGATAATCTTATGAGGGAACATATTGATACATATATGCCCGGTTTTACTCATCTTCAAAAGGCACAGCCTGTAACACTTGCTCATCATCTCGGAGCTTATTTTGAAATGTTTAAGAGAGATTCGACAAGGCTTTGTGATATATATAAGAGAATGAACTATTGTCCTTTGGGTGCGGGAGCGCTTGCAGGAACAACATATCCGCTTGACAGAGAATTTGTAGCCATGCAGCTTGGATTTTATGGACCTACTGTTAACAGTATGGATTCGGTTTCTGACAGAGATTATCTGATCGAATTTTTATCTGCTCTTTCACTTATAATGATGCATTTGTCCAGATTTAGCGAAGAGGTGATCATTTGGAATTCTAACGAATACAATTTTGTTACGATAGATGATGCATATTCCACGGGATCAAGCATTATGCCACAGAAGAAAAATCCCGATATTGCTGAGCTTGTAAGAGGTAAGACCGGAAGAGTCTATGGGTCACTTAATTCACTGCTTGTTACCATGAAGGGGATTCCTCTTGCCTATGATAAGGATATGCAGGAGGACAAAGAGGTTAGTTTTGATGCGATAGATAATACCAAAAATTGCATAATCCTTTTCACGGATATGCTCCGCAGCATGAAATTCAACAAGGACGTGATGGAAAAAAGTGCAATACGCGGATTTACAGATGCTACAGACGCAGCTGACTATCTTGTAAAAAAAGGCGTACCTTTTAGAGATGCCCATGGAATTATTGGAAGAATTGTATTAAACTGTATAGAAAAAAATTGCGGAATATCAGATCTTAGTCTTGATGAACTAAAGAGTTTTTCCGATAAGTTTGAAAATGATATCTACGAGGCAATAAGTCTTAAGAACATTATTGAAAAGAGACTTACGATCGGAGCTCCAAGTAAGGTTTCAATGAAAAAGGCACTTGAAAAGAATAAGGAATTTCTAGATCTGTTCTGGACAAGATGTCAAAGTCCTATCTATCCGGATCTTGAAAGCGATGATTAATTTATTTTTATCCGGAAACTAATATGTGCAGTAACCGAAGCAGAATAACTGCGGCGGAAATATTTATATTTTTAAGAGGAGAATGAAAAAATGAGCGAGAAGTTAAAGGTGGCGGTTCTTGGTGCAACAGGTATGGTTGGTCAGAGATTTATTACAATTCTCGACAATCATCCGTGGTTTGAGGTAACAACAGTTGCTGCAAGTCCGAGAAGTGCAGGACAGACTTATGAAGAATCAGTTGGCGACAGATGGAAGATGGAAGTACCCATGCCTGAATCTGTTAAGAAGCTTGTGATCAAGGACGTAACCAATGTTAAGGAAGTTGCTGAGGGCGTTGATTTTGTTCTTTCAGCTGTAAATATGTCTAAGGATGAGATCAAGGCTATAGAAGAGGAGTATGCTAAAACTGAAACTCCCGTTGTTTCCAATAACAGCGCTCATCGTTGGACACCCGATGTTCCAATGATCATTCCCGAGGTTAATCCGGAACACGTTGACGTTATTGAGTTCCAGAAAAAGAGACTTGGTACTACAAAGGGATTTATTGCAGTTAAGCCTAATTGTTCTATCCAGAGCTATGCTCCTGCGCTTTCAGCATGGAAAGAGTTCGAACCTACTCAGGTAGTTGCAACTACATATCAGGCTATTTCAGGTGCCGGCAAAAACTTTAAAGAATGGCCCGAAATGGAAGGCAACATCATTCCTTTCATCTCCGGTGAAGAGGAAAAGAGTGAGAAAGAGCCTCTTAGAATATGGGGTAAAGTTGAGAACGGAGTAATTGTTCCGGCAAGCAGTCCTATAATTACATGTCAGTGCATAAGAGTTCCTGTTTTATATGGACATACTGCTGCAGCTTTTGTAAAATTTAATAAGAAGGCTACAAAAGAAGAGCTTATCGAAAAGCTCGTTAAATTCTCCGGTAAGCCTCAGGAGCTCGGACTTCCCAGCGCTCCCAAGCAGTTCATCCAGTACATGGAAGAAGATAATCGTCCGCAGGTTGCACTTGATGTCAACTACGAAGGCGGTATGGGCGTAAGTATAGGAAGACTCCGCGAGGATACAATCTTTGACTGGAAATTTGTAGGCCTTTCACACAATACTTTAAGAGGCGCCGCAGGTGGAGCTGTAGAATGTGCTGAGCTTCTTAAGGCACTTGGCTTTATTACCAAAAAATAATACACCATAATTTTGAGGGGAAATCAGGAAACAGAGGGATTATATGGAAAAAACAAAACAACAGGAAGTTGACTTATTAAACAGCTATTATTCAAACGGCAGCAATCAGATCCTTATTGTTTATGAAGTGATCAGAACAGGCAGTGAAGATGTAATAAGAGAATTTGTCAAAGGAAAGCCCTGCCTTTTCTATAGCACCTGCTCCGCAGCTGAGAGATTACAGCAATATATCTGGAGTAAAGAACTTGCAAAAAAGGGATTTGAGCTTCCTGAATATCCCACCTATACTCAGATATTTGAGCAATTTGAGAAAAGGGCAAAGGAGCTGGATAATCCCGTTATAGTTCTTATAAATGATTTTGAGAATATAATGAAAAATTCTCCGGATTTCCTTTCTGAGATATCAAAGGTCGTTTACAGAGATTCTCACCCTCAGATGATGGTAGTTCTGGTTGGCAGTAACTCCGCCTGGATTGAAAACAGCATGGTCGAGAAACTTGGAAGTCAGGCTCAGTATATCAGTGGCTTTTTGAAGATAAAGCCCTATACCTTCCAGGAGATGCATAAGAGATTCATGGATATGCCCTATGATGACGTAATAAGGACATATTCCATATTTGGTGGTAAGGCACTTTTATGGGATTACTTTGATCCCAAAAAATCATTCAGGGAAAATGTCTGTGAGAAGTTCCTTGATTATCAAAACAGCGTGCTCCTTAAACTTACGGATCTTATGCTTGAAGAAAACTTAAGAGAAACAGCTGTTTATAATACCATTCTTTACGGACTTGCTAACGGACAAAATAAACTTAATGATATCCATCATGCGACAGGTTTTTCCAGAGCAAAGATCATGGTTTATCTAAAGAGCCTTATTGAACTTGGCGTAGTTGAGAAGGTATTTTCATTTGCTACTACAGGTCACGAAAATGTTCAAAAAGGTGTGTACCGTATTTGCGACGGCCTTACAGGGTTTTACTTTAGATTTTTGTATCAGCATGCAAGCAATCTCATCAGATACAAGCCTGAAGAATTCTATGAAAGGTTTATCGAAAAAGATATAGATAAATTTGTTTCCTATGCATATAAGCTTGTCTGCAGGGAATATATAGATAAGTGTTCTTCATTTAATAAGCTTCCTTTCGTTATCGATGAAGAAGGCGAATGGGTTGGAAAGATGGGCACTATAGATATTGTTGCTCAGAGTGATACAGGCGATACTCTTGTAGGAATATGTGATTTTGAACACGAATTTGACGTAACTGCAATGGAACAATTAAGAAATTGCTGCAAGAGGGCAAGGCTTACACCGGATTATTATTATTTCTTCTCAGCAGTAGGATTTGACGATAGTCTGAGGAAACTTGCCGAGGAAATGCCCGAAGTAAAACTTATAGGACTTGATGAATTAAGAATTGATTGATAAATTATAATAAGAAAAAAATTAAAAGATCACTTGGCAATTTTGCCAAGTGATCAATTTTTAGGGGTTTTATAAGTGTCAAAAAAACTAATCATAACTGAGAAACCTTCGGTTGCCAGAGATTTTGCGAGAGTGCTTCGCGTAAATGGGAACAGAAACGGTTTTATTGAAAACGATGAATACGTAATATCATGGTGCTATGGTCATCTTGTGGAGATGCAATACCCGGAAGCTTACGATATAAAATATAAGTCATGGAATCTAAACGATCTTCCTTTTCTTCCAAAAGAATATAAATATGGTGTGGTTGAGAGTGCAAAAGAACAGTACAATGTTGTGCATTCTCTTCTTTTCAGAGAGGACATAGATACCGTTTACTGGGCAGGAGACTCGGGAAAAGAAGGACAGACTATCGAAGAAAACATAAGAAATTTCGGCGGTGTACGAGAGGGGATGAAGGAGCTCAGAGTCTGGATTGACTCACAGACTGATGATGAGATAAGGCGCGGAATAAATGAAGCAAAGCCTATGAGCGACTATGCCCTTCTAGGTAAGAGCGGTATCATGCGTACTATCGAGGATTACAGTCTCGGAATTAACTTTTCGAGAGCTCTTTCCGTTAAATACGGAAAAATGATCAATGATGCTGCTGCCACAAAGAGCTACACAGCCATTGCAATTGGACGTGTTATGACCTGCGTTCTCGGAATGGTCGTAAACAGGGAAAGAGAAATAAGAAACTTTGTAGAGACACCTTTTTACAGGATTGTCGGCACTTTTTCTGATGTTTCCTTTAATGGAGAATGGAAAGCGGTAGAGGGCACAAAGTATTATAATTCACCACTTTTATATAAAGAGAACGGCTTTAAGGAAAGAGAGAGCGCAAAGAAGCTGATATCGGACCTTTCAGGAAAACAGGCTGTGTTAGGTAGCATAGAATCCGGTAAGTCTAAAAAGAGAGCGCCGCTTCTTTTTAACCTTGCAGAGCTTCAGGGCGAATGCTCCAAGATATTTAAGATAAGTCCTGCGCAGACTCTTGACGTGATACAGGACTTATATGAAAAGAAGCTTACAACATATCCAAGAACAGATGCCAGAGTTTTGACAACTGCTGTGGCTAAGGAAATAAGGAAAAACATAAGTGGACTTTCGGGATATGCCGATATGGAGAAATTTGCAAAGGAAGTACTTGCAAACAATGCGTTTGTAGGGCTTGAGAAGACTTCTTATGTAGATGATTCCAAAGTAACCGACCACTATGCGATAATTCCAACAGGACAGACAGGTGCGATATCATCTTTGTCATCACTTTCAAAAGCTGTTTATGATCTTATCTGTAAGAGATTTTTATCTATTTTTTATCCTCCTGCAGAGTACAAGACTGTAAAGTTGCAGATTGATGTAGATGGAGAAAAGTTCTTTGCATCAGCAAAAGTGCTTGTTTCTCCGGGTTACCTTAAGGTGGCAGGAATCCCTCAGAAAAAAGAAAATGATGAGGGAGATGAAATTGATGATAATTTTTCAAAAGAAGATTTCATCAAATTTGCAGACAGCGCAAAAAAAGGCGATGTACTTACGGTATCAGGTTATGAGCTTAAAGAGGGCAAGACATCACCGCCAAAAAGATATACTTCAGGAAACCTGGTACTTGCCATGGAAAATGCCGGAAATCTCATAGAAAACGAAGAACTTCGCGAGCAGATAAAGAAAACAGGTATCGGTACTTCTGCTACAAGAGGCGAGATAATAGAGAAACTGGTAAGGATAAAGTATCTTAATCAGAACAATAAGACTCAGATCATAACACCTGAAAATATCGGTGAGATGATCTATGAGGTTGTGAATCTATCAGTTCCTACACTTCTAAATCCCGAGATGACAGCCAGCTGGGAAAAGGGGCTTGAAGGCATTGTAAACGGCAGCGTTGATGCCGATGAATACAGACAAAAGCTTGAAAACTATATCCGTAAAGAAACAGATAATATGATACATAATGACCTGACAACTCAGATAGTTGACAGGATCCATGAATTTACCGGAAAAGAGTCAAAAGGAATTGCTGTAAGGAAAAAGCTTGGCATAAAGTGTCCTATGTGCGGAGGCGAGCTTTCAACAACAAGTTTTGGCTACGGCTGCAGCAACTATTTTAATGAGGAAATAAAATGTCCCTTCAGTATAGGAAAAGTCGCAGGTCGTGACCTTTCATTAGAAGAATTCACCAAGCTTATGACTGAGGGAAAGACAGATATTCTTGATGGATTTACAGGTAAAAACAAGAAGCCATTTAGTGCAAGGCTCATTCTAGATAAGGACGAGAGCGGAAAGCCGCAGATAAATTTCAACTTTGAAGGTGTAGGTCCCAAATTCCTTGAAGGAGTAACCTGCCCTGACTGCGGTGGCAGGATCATGATAATGGGCAAGAACTTTATCTGCGAAAATAATAAGATAAATGATCCGGCTTCATGTAAATTCTTTCTTGGAAAAATATGCAATAAGCAGCTCACAGAGGGCAATGTCCTTGAGCTTTTAAAGGACGGTAAAACTTCTACAATAAGAGGCTTTAAGGGCAAAAGTAACAAGAAGTTTGATGCTTGTCTTGTCCTTAAGAAAAATGAAGAAGGAAAAGCTGAGATAGGATTTGATTTTGAAAACGTTGAAGTAAAGACCATCAAAGGAATTTCGTGTCCTGTTTGCGGCGGAGATATTGTAAAAACAAGCTTTGGCTACGGCTGCAATAATTACAACAGAGAAAATCCCGAAGAAGGTTGCAGGTTCAGTATTGGCCAGATCGCAAAAGTGAATCTTAAGGAAGCACAGATAAAAGAGCTCATTACCAATGGTATAACCTCCACTATTTCAGGTTTTAGATCAAAAACCGGAAATAAGTTTGATGCAAAGCTTGCGCTTTCCAAAGATGAGCAGGGAGTTATCACAGGCGTAAAGTTCGTATTTGAAAATGAGGACAAACTAATTGAGGGCATAAAATGCCCCAAGTGCGGAGGAGACATAATAAAAGGACATTTTGGATACCACTGTAAGAACTATGTAAGAGAAGGCGATGGCTGCAAATTCTATATTGGAAAGATAGCCGGACTTATGCTTTCAGAGGAGGATTTCATAAAGCTTGTAAATGAGAAGCAAACTGAGAAAATAGGCGGATTTACGAGTAAGAAGGGAACATCTTTTGAAGCAAGGCTTAAGTTTGACGAAAACTTTAATGTGGTATTTGATTTTAATTAGTGCTAATCTGTTACTGTTTGTAAGAAATATCTTATAAGTGAAAGGATCATATTTATGAAAGAATATTCTGTAGAAAACTTATATACATTATCTGAGACGATCGCTGCGGAGATTTTTGAGAATGTTACATATCCTTGGGAAGTTCTTCCCAAGATCAAGGATTTTATAGTAAAACTTGGAAATACACTTCCTGCAGACAAGTTTGAAAAAAGAGGAGACGATATCTGGATTGCTAAAAGCGCAAAGGTATTTGACTCAGCTTATATAGCTGGTCCCTGCATTATAGATGAGGACGCTGAGATCAGACAGTGCGCATTCATAAGAGGCAATGCGATCGTCGGAAAAGGCGCTGTTGTCGGCAACTCAACAGAACTTAAGAACGTTATTTTATTTAACAAGGTTCAGGTTCCTCACTACAACTACGTTGGAGACTCCATCCTTGGCTTTAAGTCACACATGGGTGCAGGCTCTATTACTTCAAACGTAAAATCAGATAAAAAACTCGTTGTAGTCAAAAACGGAAAAGATGATACTGTTGAAACCGGCCTTAAAAAATTCGGTGCAATGCTCGGAGACAATGTAGAAGTTGGCTGCGGAAGTGTTCTTAATCCCGGCACTGTTATCGGCAAAGAGACAAATATTTATCCACTGTCATCTGTAAGAGGCTGCATCCCTGCAAGACATATCTTTAAGGACAAGGACCATATTGTAGAGAAGACTGAAGACTGATAAACTCTGCTTTTTACATAGATAATAACTTATATATGCTTATATATGCTGATATTTAGTGTTTGACGAATATTCATTAGGGTATTATACTAAAAAAAGTTTAGTTATTATTTCTATGGAGGAGGAAATCAGATGGCAGCAATTAAGACAAAGATTGAGCTTCAGTATGGCGATAAGTCTGTATCACAGGATGACCTTGTAGCAAGAGCTAAGGCAGCTTTTGAGGAGAAGTACAATGTCAAGGGCGTTAAGAGTCTGGAACTTTATGTAAAGCCCGAGGACGGAAAAGCTTATTATGTTGTTAATCACGAAATGACAGGCGACATCGATCTGTAATTTCAAAATCGAATTACTGAAATCATGAGGCCCTGGGCTTGTAGCTCAGGGCATTTTTTTGGAGTAAATAATGTATAAAGAATTATCAAATGAAACAAGTTATAAAAAGATAAAAAACAGCGAGCTGTTTTTACTTGATATGGACGGAACACTTTATCTTGGAGATGATGTGTTTGACGGTGCGATCGATTTTATAAATACTCTTTCCGAAAACGGGAAGGATTATATATATCTTACAAATAATTCTTCAAGAGCAGGCACCGACTATGTTACAAGACTTAAAAAGATGGGATTTGTCTGCGAAGAAAGAAATGTCTACACATCAGGTATGGCTACCGCAAAGTATCTTTTGGATAAGTACAAAGACAAAAAGATTCTTGTGCTTGGAACGGATACCTTTGTAAATGAGCTTAAGAGTGCAGGCTTAAAAGTATTTACGTCATCTGAATACGACAGAGATGATTTTGCAAAGAAAGATATTTTTTCAGGACTTTTATTTAACAGCGCAGAAGAAGTACGAGATCATCTTGATGATGAAAAAGAACTTCCCGTGGTATGCGTCGGTTTTGACACGCAGCTTGTATATAGAGATCTTGATCTTGCGGTACATTTTTTAAGAAAAGGATCTGTATTTATTGCTGCTAATCCTGACTGGGTATGCCCTATGCCAAAGGGAGAAGTTCTTCCTGACTGCGGAAGTATCTGCGCACTCCTTACTGCTTCCTCAGGTGTAGAGCCTTTCTATATCGGAAAGCCAAACAGAAACATGGTAGATATTATTTCAAAAGTAAGAGGCGTTCCAAACGAGCGCATTTGCTGCGTAGGTGACAGATTGTATACGGATATCGCCGTTGCCCAAAATGCAGGTGCCGTCTCAATCTGCGTACTTTCCGGAGAGAGCAGCTATGATATGGTACTTGATATGAACCCAAAACCGGATTATACATTTGATGATGTGCGCGATATTGCCAAAGTCATTGATAAGTGATCATTTAAGGTTTAAACGACACTAAAACAAGTTCAAAATTTTTTTGAAAAAAAACTTACATCATCGAAAATTATCTTATAAAATAGCTAGGTCGTCGGACATTAGTAATTGTGTTAACAATATAAAAGAAGTATAATAAAAAATAGTTGTGAAAATGCCAAATGCTTAGATAATATGCTTTATTTGGTGTTTTTAATAGAAATTAGATGGGGAAGGTTTTATATGGATATTGGAGGACTGTTAAAAGAGCTGTTACTGGAAGACAAGGTGCTTATACACTTTGATTTTATGAACGGCTTTTTTGACATTAATAGGTCAATAGTTTTGTCATGGGGAGTCATTGCGGTTCTGACATTGCTTATTCTGTTCCTTACAAGCAATATGAAGGTGCATGATATTTCTACAAAACAGGCCGTCGCTGAACTTATTGTTGAAAAATTAAGGGGCATTACCTACGGAATGCTGGGAGATGAAGGGCTAAGATACCGCGATTACATGGTTGTGGTTCTTGTATTTATCGGCGCATCGAATCTTGTGGGGCTTTTTGGACAGACACCGCCCACGATGGATCTTAATGTTACTGCAGCACTTTCACTTATGAGTATTGTACTGGTTGAGGCTGCCGGCATCAAAAAAAAGGGTACCAGAAAATGGCTCAAATCATTTGCAGAGCCTATGGCAATAATAACTCCCATGAACATTCTGGAGCTTGCAATCAGACCGCTTTCACTGTGCATGCGACTTTTTGGTAACATCATAGGAGCAACGGTCATCATGGAACTATTAAAAATGGTAGTTCCGGTTATAGTACCGGCAGCATTTAGTTTGTATTTTGATATATTTGATGGCCTTATACAGGCTTATGTATTTGTATTCTTAACTTCGCTTTACATAAAAGAAGCGGTTGAATAATAAAGAAAAAACGGAGGTTTTAACTATGGATTTAACAGCAATCGGAGCAGCTATTGCTGCATTTACAGGAATCGGTGCAGGTGTAGGTATCGGCATTGCAACTTCAAAGGCCGTTGATGCGGTAGCACGTCAGCCTGAGGCAGACGGTAAGATCATGAAGCTGCTTCTTCTTGGTTGTGCGCTTGCAGAAGCAACAGCTATTTACGGCTTCGTTGTATCA